>LNFM01000040.1_pt1 | contig 272226 bp, 248 predicted proteins | sample 596031 | NCBI WGS metagenome assembly LNFM01 (sample SAMN04254537, study PRJNA301005) | activated carbon metagenome | isolation source: dual media filters at the Ann Arbor, Michigan drinking water treatment plant | place: USA: Ann Arbor | reverse complement strand
CCGCCGTCAACGTCGTCTTCCCATGGTCCACGTGTCCGATCGTCCCCACGTTCACGTGCGGCTTCGTACGTTCAAACTTGCCCTTAGCCATGTTGATCGTCCCTAGTGCTATGTCGACAAACTAATGTTCATTCGAGATGGTGCCGATGACGCGGATTGAACGCGTGACCTCTCCCTTACCAAGGGAGTGCTCTACCACTGAGCTACATCGGCCCGAAAAAAGTGCTGGCCCGCTTGACTCGTGCTTGACTCGTTTCACAAACCCAACTTACATTCCCTACGTCCTGCGCCATGAAGCTGGCACACGACACTGATTCTCAAGCCTTTGCGCTGCTGACTCCGGATGCGCGGTGTACCGCTGCACTGGAGCGGGTGAAGGGAATCGAACCCTCGTCGTAAGCTTGGAAGGCTTCTGCTCTACCATTGAGCTACACCCGCCTTTACCTGCCCGGCCTTCGCCGGACACCGACTACCACTCCGCAACTGCCTGTTTTTCCGCCACTCGAGCCCCGGATACGCTGATCCGTTGATCCTCACTCGCCGACCGGATCGGCAAGCGCGAAGATCGCCTGAGTGGTGGAGGGGGAAGGATTCGAACCTTCGAAGGCAGAGCCGGCAGATTTACAGTCTGCTCCCTTTGACCGCTCGGGAACCCCTCCGACGAAACGCGCAATTATCTTGATGCCCGCACGGGCTGTCAATGAATCCGGAGCATTTCCGCGCCAGGGATCGACCCGTCCGAAGCCGCATCGGCTCGTCGCGCAAGCCCGACGATTCTACGGCTGAGCAGAAAACCCCCAATAAACCAGTTACTTGAATGCCGACCCGCCAAATGCCGGAGGGATGTGGCGCGCTGAGCGCGACCTGCAGGCGCCGCAGTCAGCCTCGAAAAACCTTACACCGCCGGGTTCGGATTGCCGAGATGGATCCGCTCGATGGCCTCCAGCGTCTCCTGGTCGAGCGTGACATCCGCGGACGCGATGTTCTCCTCCAACTGCTCGATACTCGTCGCGCCGATGATCGTGCTGGCCACGAACCACCGGGAGTTCACGAAAGCAAGCGCTAACGTGGCTGGACTCATCCCCCGACTGCGGGCGAGCTCCGTGTAGGAGCGGACCGCACTTTCGACGTTGGGCTTCTGGTAACGCTGGCCGAACGGGGGGAACCGGACGAGCCGGGCAGCCGCCGGCCCGCCCCCGTCCAGGTACTTTCCGGTGAGATGTCCGAAGCCCAGGGGACTGTAGGGAATCAGCGGCACGTTGCACTGCCGGGTGATCTCAGACAGTCCTGCCTCGAAGGTCCGGTTGAGGAGGTTGTAGGCATTCTGAATGGATGCGACGGCCGGCAGCCCCTGCTCCCTGGCTGCCCGCAAGAACTCCATCACTCCCCAGGGCGTCTCGTTGCTGAGGCCGATGTAGCGGACTTTACCGGCCCGGACGAGCCCGCCCAGCGCCGCCACCTGCTCGTCGATCGGAACCGAGTCGCGCTCCTGGGACGGGTCATAGTGGATCTTGCCGAACGTCGGCACATATCGGTCAGGCCAGTGGATCTGGTAGAGATCCACGTAGTCTGTCCGCAGCCGCTTGAGACTGCCTTCGATCGCTTCGGCCACGCCCTTGGCGTCGATCGCGAGCCTTCCGCCCCGCACCCAGGCGAATCCGCGCCCGGGACCCGTGAGCTTGGTTGCCAGGATGACGCGATCGCGCGGCTGACGCACCAGCCACGATCCCACGTAGGACTCCGTGCGTCCCTGGGTCTCGGCGTTGGGGGGGACCGGATACATCTCTGCCGTATCGATGAAGTTCACGCCCCGCGCGAAGGCCCGGTCGAGCTGGGCGTGCGCTTCGGGTTCCGTATTCTGTTCGCCGAAGGTCATGGTGCCGAGACAGATCTCGGACACGTTCAGGCTGCTGCTGCCTAGCGGTCGGTAACGCATTGCGTTCCCCTCTTCTCAATCAATCAGGTATTGGAATCGGACGAGCCGGCCCCGGACTGCGCGGCGAGGTGCGAACCCAGCGACGCGGCGTCCATGGGGCGGCCGAAGAGAAATCCCTGCGCCTCGTCACAGCCCTCGGCGGCAAGGAAGAGTTTCTGGTCCGGCGATTCGACGCCTTCCGCGACCGTCCGCAGCCGGAGGCTGCGCGCCATGGCGGTGATGGCCCGCACGATCGCGACGTCGGCGGCATTCATCGGAATGTCCCTGACGAACGACCGGTCGATCTTGAGTACATCCACGGGAAAGTCCCGCAGATATCCGAGCCCGCAGAAACCGGTGCCGAAGTCGTCGATCGCCACCCGTACGCCCCGCGCGCGAAGCTGCTCCAGCACGCCGCGGCCGCGCGCATCGTTCTCCATCAGCAAGGTTTCGGTCAGTTCCACGGTGAGACACGACGCGGGCAGACCTGCGGCATCGAGCGCGTCCTGAATGGCTCCGACAACGCCAGGATGGCGGAACTGCCGGGCGGACAGGTTGATCGACAGGCGGCAACCGGGGCTTCCCGTGGTTTGCCATCCGGCGAGGTCCTGGCAGGCCTTCCGCAAGGCCCACTCGCCGAGGGGCACGATGAGCCCGCTCTCCTCCGCCACCTCGATGAACTCGACCGGCGAGACCAGCCCCCGATCCGCAAGCCGCCAGCGCAGCAGAGCTTCGGCCCCCACGATCATGGACGTATGCAGGTCGACCACCGGCTGGTACAGGAGCGTGAACTCCTCCCGCTCGAAAGCCTGTCGCAGTCGGGTCTCTGCGCCGACTCTCACCTTGGCGCGGCGGGTGAGCTCCGCCGAATAGCACTGCACGTTGTCGCGGCCGCGCCGCTTGGCATGGGACAGCGCAGCCCCGGCATTTTCCAGCAGCGTATCGGGCGTCTCGCCGTCGTAGGGAAACACGGCTACTCCCACGCTCACGGTCACGAAGACCTCGCGGGACCCGAAGACGAACGGTGCATGGAACGCAGCGCGGATGCCCTGCGCGAGCGGTAGCGCCTGACCTTCCTCCGAGCCGGGGTCGAGCAGGATCGCGAACTCGTCTTCTCCATAGCGCGCGATGAGAGCGCCCGACGGCAGCGCGTTGCGCACCCTCTCGGCGGCCAGGACGAGCAGCTGATCGCCGCACTCATGGCCCATGGACTCGTTGATCAGCTTGAATCGGTCGAGATCCAGGACCACGGCCGCGATCCTGCCCGAGCCACCCCGGTGCCGCTCAACCGCGCGCGCCACTTCGCGCATGAACAGCGTCCGGTTGGCGAGGCCGGTGAGCGAATCGCTGGACGAGAGTCTCTCGACCCGCCCTTCCACGACTTGCCGCTCCGTCGCATCCAGGGCGAGGCTCGCGACGGACCGCAGGCGCTCGCTGGCATCGACCAGCGGGGTGTAGTGCCATTCGCAGGCCACCTCCCGGCCGGCTCGAGTCCGATTACGGAGCCGGATCGTGGCGCCGCGCCGCTCCCGGAGCACGTCGTTCCAGAGACGGGCCACCTCTTCGCAACTGCCGACGGTCGCGATCAGCTCCGAAGCCGTCCGCCCGAGCGCTTCCTCGCGAGAGTAGCCGAACAGACTCGTGGCAGCGGCGTTCCATTCCATCACCCGGAACGCCGTATCCCACTCGATCAGGGCGACCGGCGACTGCTCCACATAGAGACGAAGCCGGTCTTCCGACTGAAGCAGCCGGGACTGCGCCTCGCGCCGCTGGAACACCTCCTCGCGAAGCGATTCGAACGCAGCCTGCACCTCGGCGTGGGAAGCTGCGAGTTCCGACGCCCGGCGCGAATCACGAAACCGCAGGATCATGGCCGTCCGAAAAGTCCCCGAGATCCGTTCGCCTACCATCAGCATGATGAGGGCGAACACCGCAGCAAGGGCCGCCATCCCGAAATGCAGAGGGTCCGACCGGCCGAGGAGGATCTGGCGCAGTACAAAGGGAGAGACGGTCAGGCCGACGAACATCGCGTAGGCCCGGAACGACACCGCCAGGGTGGATACCGCGCCGGCGACCATGCCGGCCAGCACGAAGCCGACGAAGGCCTGGTGGATCTGGGCTTCCGGGATGAGCCAGAAGCCCGCCGCACCCCAGCACCCCGCGGTTGCTGCCAGCAGCGCGACCATTGCGGAACCCCAGGGGGGCGCCGCAGAAACCTCGGGTTGCCGGCGCCGGTACTCCCGCGACACGCTGAGTCGGAGTCCGAGGGCGACGACGAGCACCGAAAACCAGACGGCCAGCCGCATCGCAGGAATCGCCGCATGCAGGACGGCGCAGAACAGCAGACCAACCAGCAAATTGGCAAACACGGCGGTGCAGGCGCCGGCATCCAGCGCTCGGACCTGCTCGGCCCGGAGTGCAGCGGCATCCGCCCCCCCCACGTCCTCCGGGGAAGCGGGAGATTCTCCGGGGTTCGCGAACCAGTTCCCGACGCGGGAAAAGGGCGTCACCGGACAATCTCCGAATAAGTCCTGTGCCCATCGCGATATTGCGTTGTGGCGTTCGGCGCCATGAAGACAGCACCTTTCCGCGTCACGGCCGAAGCGCGATCACCGGACCGGGGTGCGTCGGTCATCCGGCTTTCCCGGACTCGTCCGCCACGGCGAACAGGAATTCGATCTCGACGGCCACGTTGCGAGGCAGCGCGGCCACGCCGACCGCCGAGCGTGCATGCCTGCCCGCTTCGCCGAAAACGTCACCCAGCAGGCGCGACGCGGCGTCGATCACGGCAGGCTGTTCGGCAAACGTCGGGGCCGAGGCGACGAATCCCGTCACCTTGAGTACGCGCCGGACCCGATCGAGGCTGCCGAGCGCGGACTCGAGCACCGCGAGGGCCTGCAGCACGCAGCACCGCGCCGCCTCCTGCGCCTCGGCCACCCCGACGTCCGCCCCCACCTTCCCTAGAGCCGCAAGGGAACCGTCCGGGCGCCATGGCAATTGCCCACTCACATAGGCCACCCCGCCATCGACCACGACGGGCACATAGTTGAACTTGGGTACCGCGGGTTCGGGAAGGACGAGTCCGAGGGCGGCGATTCGTTCACGAATCATGTTCGCACCATCAACGAAAATGCAAAGCGGCCGTTAAACCAGGGGAACGCAACACATTGGAACGGGTCCGACAGAAGCATACCGCCCCGAGCAGCGTACCGCGCCTGGGTGTGCATGCTTCTTGCGCCGATCGCTTTCGCCAGATTGGAGGTCGTTGCCATGAATGTGATCTACAACAGCCCAAACTACCACGTGGTCGAGTACCCGGGACACGGGTTCGAGGTCATTGCGAAGCATGCCGCCAAGGGAACCTATCTGTCCGGCGAAGCCGCCGATCGGTTCAAGGAATACCTCACCCAGGCTGCGGCCCAGGATGCATCCATCGAAACGGTGGACGAGTATCTGGGCAACTACGATGACCTGATGACCCAGCCGGCCATTTATCACTAGTCTTGCCGGAATGGTCTCTGCGGGCACGCCCCGCAAAGACCTCTCCTGAAACACCAGCGGCGCGCCCTTCCGGGCGCGCCGTTTTTTTCACCTCGAGACCGTCAGTGCGCCGTCGCAGTCGCGGCGACGCCCGGGTCGATCACCATCTCGGTAAACGGCCAGACGTAGGCCTGCAGCATCACGAACAAGCCCACCAGCGAGGCCAGCGCGATCGAGTGCCAGAACACGTAGCGCAAGATCACCCCTTCCTTGCCGGTGTACCCCGTGGCCACACCCGCCACCACGATCGACTGGGCATCGATCATCTTGCCCATCACCCCGCCGGAGCTGTTCGCCGCCGCCATCAGGGTGGGCGAAATGCCGATCTTGTTGGCAGTGATCTGCTGCTGGCTGCCGAAGAGGGCGTTCGACCCCGCGTCCGTGCCAGTGAGAGCAACGCCGATCCAGCCTATGAGTGTCCCGAAGAACGGGTACAGCCATCCCGTGTTGGCAAACGCGAGGCCGAGAATGGCATCCATACCCGAGTAGCGGGTGGTGTAGCTCAAGGCGATCATCGCAACGATGGTGATGATCGAGTAGCGCATGACCCAGAGGGTCTCGAGCCAGTTGGACACCAGCTCCTTGACCTTGAAGCCCATCATGAGGCCGCTGATGATCGCGGCGATCAGGATGCCGGTACCCGTGGCGGAGATCAGACCGAACTTGAGCACCGCGCCTTCGGTGTGCGGCGTCGCCACGGCCGGCGCCACGCGCTGTACCAGCTTGTGCAGCCCGGGAATCTGGTACTCGAAGTAGGTAATGCCCTTGGTGTTGAGCCACCCCTTCACGATCGGGAGACCCCAGGCAAACAGGATGACCGTGAGGATGACCCAGGGCATCCAGGCCTGCCGGACCCGCTCCGGCGAGTGACCGTGATTCGCCTTGACCGCCTCGGCGTAGGGCACCATGCCGGAGGCGGAGCCGTCGGCCGCCACCATCACGTCCTTGGGTTTCCAGACGCGGAGGAACAGGGCGAGCGCAACCATGGAAATCATCGCCGACACCATGTCCACCAGCCATGGCCCGTGGTAGTTGGAGATGAGGAACTGGGGAATCGCGAAGGTGATCCCCCCCACCAGGATGGCCGGCCAGATGGCCATCGCGCGCTTGAAGCCGCAGAAGGTGATCACGAGCCAGAAGGGGACGATCACCGAGAAGAAGGGCAGCTGACGGCCGACCATCGCGGACAGTTGCAGCAGATACTCGTCGGTGTTCAGCGTCACGCTGTTCAGTACGATGATCGGCGTGCCCAGACCGCCGTAGGCCACCGGCGCCGTATTCGCGATGAGCGAGAGGCCCGAAGCCGCCAGAGGAGAGAAGCCCAGGCCGATGAGAATGGCACCCGTCACGGCGACGGGCGTACCGCCACCTGCCGCCCCTTCGAAGAACGCACCAAAACAGAACGCGATGAGGACCAGCTGGAGTCGCCGGTCGGAGGTGATCGCGCCGATGGAGTCTTGCAAAACCTGGAACAGGCCCGACTTCATGGTCAGGCGGTACAGGAACATCAGGTTCACGATGATCCAGCAGATGCCGACCAGCGAGAAGATCGCCCCGAAGTAGGCGGCCATGCCAGCCATGCCCAGCGGCATCTTGACGACGAACACGGCGAGCGCGAAAGCGACCACCAGACCCAGAACCGCGGCCACGTGGGCCTTCATGTGAAAGAAGCCCAACCCGCCCATCAGCACGAGCACGGGAAGCGCGGCGACCAATGTCGACAAGAACGTGTTGCCGAACGGGTCGTACACCTGCGACCAGAGTTCCATTGTTCCTCCCAATCTAGTTTTATGTGGCTCGGCTTTCGAGCCGGCGCGAGAGTATAGTCGTTCGGCCGGGAATCCCGCCATGTCAATCGGGGATTGCCGGCGACCGGTCCAAGGGGGGCCTCGAAGTCGCCCCGGGACATGGTTTCGTTTAAACATAGGGAGGATCAGGATGCGTCATCTGGTTGCCGCCGCGCTCGCGGCTGTCACGTTCTCCGCCGGCTCAGCGCTTGCGGCGGACAACATCAAGGTCGCCTTCATCGACCCGCTCTCCGGGCCGTTCGCCAATGTCGGCGAATCGGAAGTGCGTCACTTCCAGCTCATCATCGAGGGCATCAACGCCCGCGGCGGCGTGCTCGGCGGACGCAAGCTCGAACTCGCCACGTTCGACAGCAAGGCGAGCCCGCAGGAGGCCGTGCTCGCGCTGAAGCAGGTGATCGATCAGGGCATCCACTACATCCTGCAGGGCAACAGTTCCAGCGTCGCGCACGCTCTCGTCGACACGCTCGACAAGCACAACAAGCGCAATCCGGACGAGGCCGTGCTGTTCCTCAACTACGCCGCGGTCGACCCCGTGCTCACGAACGAGAAGTGCACGTTCTTCCACTTCCGTTTCGACGCTGACGCGGACATGAAGATGTCCGCGATCACCGACGTGCTGGCGATGGACAAGAACATCGGCAAGGTCTACCTGCTCAATCAGGACTACGCGTTCGGCCAGGCCGTCAGCAAGGCCGCGAAGCTGATGCTCGGGAAGAAGCGTCCCGACATCCAGATCGTGGGCGACGACCTGCATCCGCTGGGCAAGGTGAAGGACTTCGCGCCGTACGTCACCAAGATCAAGGCCTCGGGCGCGAACGCTGTCATCACAGGCAACTGGGGCAACGACCTTTCCCTGCTGATCAAGGCCAGCAAGGACGCCGGGCTCAAGGTGGAGTACTACACGTACTACGGCGGGATCACCGGCACGCCGCCCGCCATCGGTGAAGCCGGCGCCGGTCACCTCAAGATGGTGAGCCAGTGGCACGCGAACGTGGGCACGCCGGGCGCGGAGAAGTGGGTGACCAGCTACCGGGAGCGGTTCAAGGGAGCGAAGGACGACTTCTTCTACTCCACCCCTGTGACCGCGATCGAGATGCTCGCGAAGGCGATCGATCAGGCAAAGAGCGCCGACCCGCTGCCCGTCGCCAAGGCCCTGGAAGGGATGAAGTGGATGAGTGACACGGGCGAGGTGGTCATGCGCGCGGACAACCACCAGTTGCTGCAGCCCATGTTCGTGTCGACCTTCACGAAGGCCGACGGCAGGAATCCGAAGTTCGACATCGAGAAGACGGGCTTCGGCTTCAAGACCGATCGCCGGATAGAGGCGAAGGACACGATGATGCCGACGACCTGCAAGATGGAACGACCGTAGGGAAGGGCCCTGCGAGTCGCTCAGGGGTCCGTCAGCGGGGCCCGGACCGGCTCGCGTGCTCCTCGCGGATCTCCAGAGCGAGTGCGGCAGCTTCCGCACGCAACCGGTCTGCATCGTCTGGCGGGACACTGAACGGGTCATAGCGCCACCGCGCATGCAGTCCGGCCCAACCCCGCAGGCGCTCGTGCAGCGCGCCGGGAATGCCCGGCAGTTCCGAAAGCCAGGTGCGGAACGGTCGGGAGGGCGGCCGACGGTGGCCGGCAACCTCCAACGCCGAGAGCAGCGACGCGATCTCCGGCCATGAGTGCTCGCCGGACTGCGCCCGCGATCGCGCCACTACCGCGGTGCGCTGGCTGCGACGGACGACCCCCCACAACACCCAGCCGCCCATCGGCACCACGAGAGCCAGCCACCACAGGCTGGGCGCGCTGCCTTCGCGATCCGACAGGCGCCACGTCGTGAACTGGAAATGGACCCACGACAAGTAGTCACGTACCGGCGTGGCGTCCTGCAGCGCACTCTCGAGTCCCAGCCAGTCCCGGGGCGTGACATCGACACTCACCCAGCGACCTTCGATCCACGCCAGCGCCCAGGCATGGGCGTGACGCGCGCGTACCAGCCACGCGCCCTCACGCTCACTCCATTCGTCGACCACGTGCCCTGTCACGTACCGCGACGGGATCCCCAGTTGCCGTAGCGCCAGCACCGCCGCCGTGGCAAAGTACTCGCAATGACCCGCGCGATCAGTCGTGAGGAATGCCTCCAGCGGTCTCGTCGTGTCGGGGTCCCGGCCGAGGCGGACGGTGTAGCGGAAACGCTGCTGGAAGAAGTCCGTGAGTCGCGCGATATCCTGCGTCGGATTCACGCCTGCCGCGCCGGCCTCCGCGAGAATCCCCTGCAGCGGCGCGGCGAGTCTTGCCGGCAATGCGAGATCCCGCGGCGTCGGCGGAACATCCGCCGCGAGCCCCGGCGTGAAGCCGGCTTCGAACTCGATCAGGTCCGGGCCCTGCGACACACGCACGACACCATGCGCGCCGGTCTCCACCAAACCCACATTGAGCGCGTCCAGCCTCGTGGTTCCTTCGGGCAGCGGCAGAATGCCGCGCCCTCCTTCGAGCCACCCGGCCACGGTCACCCGACGCTCGGGCGGATTCCCGTGCAGGACCCAACCCTGCTCCCCATCCGGGCGGGCGGCGCGATAAGGGCCCGACGGCGCAAACCAGGTACCGTCATGGTACGAATCGAAGATGCCGTTTCGCAACCGGGCGGGGCGTGACACTTCCTCCCCTCTCACGCGAAGCACGATCTGCGAGGACTGCTCGAGGTGGCCGAGTTCGCCGATCGCCGTGCGCGACCGGTCGGCCTGGGCACGCAGCGCGAGCCGATCCTGGAAGAACGCCAGCACCTGCTCTTCGACCGCCCGCTGCGCCGCGGTAACACCGACCGCAATGCCCGCCGCTGCGGCCATCACGCTCGCCATGACCGCACCCCACACCCAAGGACGCACGCCTCCCCGGCGCCAGGTCCAGAGCGCATAGCCGCAAAGCACCGCGGCCACCGGGCCGAGGCGCAGGCTCGCCGGCGCGACGCAGGTCATGGCGATCAGCACGTGGCAGAAGTACGGATAGTCGAGTGCGAGGCGACGATGGGCATGCCGTTCCCGGCTGCGGCGCATGGACCAGAACAGCGCCGACATCGGAAACGCACCCTGCGAGCTGAGACGCTGCATGACGATGAGCGGCGCGAGCAGCGCAGGCATCCACGAAAGCGCGCCGAGAATGCCGCTGCCCGCGTCCTTGCTGGCGAACCACTGCCACACCACGAACAGCGCGAAGCCGATGCTCGTGAGATCGGTTACGCGCTCGAATTCGCGGTCATCGAAGGCCCAGCGCACGCGCAGCCTCGAACATCCTTCGACCAGGACGACCAGCAGCAGCGCCGCGAGCGGCCGCTGCGTGAGCCAGCCCCAGGCGACGAGCGAAAGACCAAGCAGATACGGGGGCGGCGTCATCGCAGGAAGTCGGGCATCGTGGCCAGCGTCGGGCCGGGTGCCGCGGGATCGATGACATGGACTGGCACCGCACCGGTCGCCACTTCCGGCGCGCGCATCGTGAGCACCAGTTGCGCCACACCCAGCCGCGACAGCTTGCGCACGAGGTCAGCGCGCTCTTCGTCGAAGCGAAGACACACGTGCACGCACGCGGACAATTGCGGCGCGTGGGCAAGCACAGCGCGGGCGAGCACGTCGAAGCCTTCCTTCCGCGCCGGCACGACCTCGGCGAGTTCGCGCAGCAGCGTAAGGCGGCCGCCGCTTCCGCGTCCCGCGGGGGCGACGATGGCACGGTCCTCCACGAACACCAGGTCGAGCAGCGCGTCCGCAGTGCGGACGCGTCTCGCAAGAGACGCGGCCACACTCACCGCGGTTTCGAAGGCGAGCGAATCGGCGGGCGCCGCGAACGTGTCGAGCACCAGGCCATAGCGGGCGAAGTACTCCTCGCCCATCTCCTTGACGACGAGACGCCCGGTGCGAGCCGATCGTCCCCAGTGGATCCGCCGGAGCGGATCGCCGGGCCGGTACTCACGGACCTGCAGGAACTCCTGACTGTCGCCCACCTCGGCCACCGACGCATCACCGCCCCGGTGATGCCTTCGCGAGCCGGGGAAGCGCAGGTCGGGAACATCGTAGGTGCGCGGCAGCACCAGGAGCGACTGGGAGCTCGGATGACTGACCGCTCCGTGGATGAGCCCCAGCACATCGGGACGAAGCACCCTGGTGCGTGCGAACCGGACGCGGCCGCGCCGCAGGGGGATGAACTGCGGATCGACCCGCAACTCGGCGGCCCCGGCAACGGCCATGGCTGTCACCGGGGCGATGCGCCCGCCCCGCAGCCGCTGCGCCAGCAGACGCCAACGGGGAAAGCCGATGCGTCGGTCCACTGCATTGGCAGCCGGCTCCTCCACGGCTCTCTCGCGCGCGAACTCGGCACTGGAAGGAAATCGCTCGACGAGTTCGTCACGGATGACAACTGCACCGGAGATCGGCCGTGTGAACGACACCACGATCTGGTAGTGCATCGGAACGCCGACCGTCGCCAGTTCCGGAAGCGAGCGCCGCACCTGCAGCCTAGGGCGCCAGCGGAAGATGGAGAGAGACGAGACGACGAGCAGCGCGGCAGCCAGCGCGAACACCTGATAGCCCGCCGTCCGCCCCGTGTCCAGACCGAAGACACCGGACGCCACCGCCATGATCACCACAGCCTTGCCAGCCAGCGTGAAACGACGGTCGGCCCACTGGGACAGCCGGTACGCCCGGACAAACAGGCGCAGGCGCACGGTCACACCGGCACCGGCACCGCTCGAAGAATGTCCTCGACCACCGAGGCCGCGCGCAGACCGCCGTATTCGCGGTCGCGATCCACGACGAGCCGATGGGCAAGGACATCGACGGCGACTTCCTGCACGTGCTCGGGGGAGACGAACGCTTCGCCGTCGAAGGCGGCCAGCGTCTGCGCGAGCCGCACGAGCATCAGCGACGCCCGCGGGCTCGCCCCGAGCGCGACGCCTTCGGCGTTGCGGGTGGCGCGGACCAGATCGACGACGTAACGCTGCAGCAAGGGGGAAACGCGCACGGCGGCAAGGTCGGCACGCGCACCGACGATGTCGGCGACGGACACCACGGGAACGATGCGGTCCAGCGGATGACCCCCATGATGCGTGCCCAGCATCGCCGCTTCTTCCTCTGCACTCAGGTAACCGAGCGACAGGCGCATGGCAAAGCGATCGAGCTGGGCTTCGGGCAGCGGATAGGTACCGTGGAACTCCACGGGGTTCTGTGTGGCGATCGTGAAGAACAGATCGGGAAGCGCACGACGCACACCATCCACACTCACCTGGGATTCGCCCATCGCCTCCAGTAGCGCGGACTGCGTGCGCGGACTGGCACGATTGATCTCGTCGGCCAGCAGCACGTGCGTGAACACCGGACCCGCGTGGAAATGGAAGGCCGAGGCGGAAGGATCGAAGACCGACACGCCGAGGATATCCGTCGGCAGCAGGTCCGGTGTGAACTGGATGCGGCGGAAATCGGCGTCCATCGATTTCGCCATGGCCTTCGCCAGCGTCGTCTTGCCGGTGCCGGGAACGTCTTCGAGCAGGACGTGCCCGCCGGCGATGAGCGCCGCCACGAGCTTGCGCACCGCGGCTTCCTGTCCGAGGACCACGGAATTCATGCTGTCGGACAGTGCCCCCGCGACGGTGCGAACGGTGTCGAGCCCTCCGTCGCTGCTCATCGGACGCTCGGTGCCAGGCCGGGCAGCGCCCGGAGGATCGGGATCACAGGGGAATCCGGCCCGAAGCCCCTCAGGGCTCGCCGGCACGCGGTTCGGTCACGAAGCCGAGCTTGGAGAGCCCGGCATTGCGCGCCATGGCCATGATCTCGGCCAGTCGCTGGTAGCGGGTTCCCTGATCGGCGCGCAGATGCAGCTCGGGCTGCGGTTCGACCTTCGCGGCCTCGGCCATTTTCGCGGGGAGATCCTCGTCGCGGACCGGGGCGTCGTCCCAGAAGACCTTGCCCTGGGCATCGAGCGACAGGACGACCGTCTTCTGTTCTTCCGGTGCCGCCGTCGCGGAGGCCTTGGGCAGATCGATCTTGATGCCGTGGGTGAGCAGCGGAGCCGTGACGATGAAGATGACCAGCAGCACCAGCATCACGTCGACGAGGGGGGTGGTGTTGATCTCCGCCATGGGCTGGGGCGTCGGGGCGCCGCCGTTCTGGTCCTGGAAGCTGCCGAAGCTCATGCCGAGACCTCCTGAAGATCAGTGGGCGGGGGACGTTCCGGGCGCTGCGGCCGGGCTGCCGGCGGCAGGTCGGCCCTGCGCATCGAGCCGCGAGCCGGTGGCCAGATAGGCATGCAGGTCGTGGGCGAACGCATCGAGGTCGGCCAGGATCAGGCGATTCATGCGGGTGAGCGTGTTGTAGCCGAGCACGGCGGGGATGGCGACCGCCAGACCCAGTGCCGTCATGATGAGCGCCTCGCCCACGGGGCCGGACACCTTGTCGATGGTCGCCTGGCCGCTCGCGCTGATGCCCACGAGCGCGTGGTAGATGCCCCACACGGTCCCGAAGAGGCCCACGAACGGGGCGGTGCTGCCGACGGAGGCCAGCAGCGAAAGCCCGGTCTCCAGACGTGCCTGGGACATGTTGATGCCCTGGCGCAGGGCCCGGGTGACGAACTCGGAGAGCGACATGGCCTCACCGAGACGGCCGCCCTGGTGGCGCTGGTGGTGGACGGCTGCGCCGACACCGGCGCGGGCGAGCATCACAAAGGGGTTGGTGGCCTCGGATGTCATGTCCTCGACCGAGCGGGCCAGATTGGGCGCTGCCCAGAAGGTGTCGACCAGGCGCCGGGATCCGGACCGGATGCCCATGGCGCGGAACACCTTGGAGAGGATGACGGCCCAGCTCGCGACCGACATGGCGAACAGAAGCAGGGCCACGGACACACCGACGGCGTCCGTCTGCTGGAAAAAGGCGAACATGCCCTGGGACGCCGGACTCACGCGACGCCCTCGACGCCGGGCTGCCGGACCGGACGGACCGGCATCAGTCGCCGTACATGCGCTGCATGCGCTCGCGCCGCTCCTGGGCTTCGATGCTCAACGTGGCCGTCGGCCGCGCCATCAGGCGCCGGACGCCGATGGGTTCGCCGGTTTCCGCGCAGAAACCGTAGCTGCCGTCCTCGATCCGCCCGAGGGCTTCTTCGATCTTCTTCAGCAGCTTGCGCTCACGGTCGCGGGTCCGCAGCTCCAGGGCCTGCTCTTCTTCCTGGGTGGCGCGGTCGGACACGTCGCTGGTCGCCTCGGTCTCGCGCAGGTGCTCGCTCGTGTCGCGCACGTTGTCGAGCAGTTCCTTCTTCTGATCGAGGAGCCGCTGCTTGAAGAACGCGAGCTGGTCCTCGTTCATGTAGTCCTTCGGCGGGGCAGCGACCAGCTGCGCCTCGGTCAGAACCTTCTTGCTGGCTTTCCGTTCCATAGTCGATCACGCAATCAGAATTGGCCCATGCCGCACATCATCGGCCGGTATCGGGGATTGCACAGGGTCACCTGCCCGGGGCCGGGGGACAGGCAGGCAGCGATCCCGCCGGCTGCCAGTGCTGGTGCGCGAGGACGAAACGCCTGGTAAAGGCGACGGGTGATGGCTGGAGAACGCCCACCCGCGCGGCGCCGGGAGCCCGGAAATACTCCCTTCCGGATCACCCCAGGCACTCGGACACCCTCGCGTCGCCCGAAATCGCGGCGGGGAAGAGTGCATGCGTCTTGGCGCGAGTGCAAGGGGATTTGCCGAAAAAATGCTCACCCGCCCCCAATCCGGCGGCCCATGACAGGGGCTTTTCCCCGTTTGTCTCCGATCGACGTCACCAGAATGCCACCCGGATGAAACGGATAGGTCCATTTCCCGGTCCCACTGCGGGGATTTACCATGCGCCGAGGCCGCGCAGACGGCCGCGGCACCGGGCTGCACCTCGCCCGACCACCCCGCTCGCGCCCCCGTTCGGGGCGAGCAATGCCATATGTCACAGGAGGAAACCCCATGAAGACCCCGATCGCCGCGCTCGTCCTGGCCGGTCTGTCCGTTACCGCACAGGCGGAGTTCGTGAGTTCGCCGCAGCTTGCGGACTGGCTCGCCGAGGCCCAGAAATCGGGCGGCTCCTTCAAGGACCGGACCCTGGCGCTGGGATTCGTGTCCGGTGTCCACGACGCATTCGAGCGCAGCGAGATCTGCACGCCGGACGGCACGCCCGCCAAAATTCTGCTGAAATCCGTTCGCGACTGGATGATTGCCAACCCCGGCCGATTGCCCGCCGGTGGCGCCCTCACGGTACGGCGCGCCCTCGCCGAAACCTACCCCTGCCCGGATGCCCCCGATGCCCCCAGTGGCCGTTGACAGACCCTTGCGCGTCGGCATCGCCGGCGCGGGCGCCATCAGCCAGTTCCACCTGGTCGGATGGCGTGCCCTGCCCGACGTGGAACTCGTCGCCATCTGCGACCCCGATATCTCGCGTGCCCGAGCCCGTGCGGAAGCGTTCGCCATTCCGAATGTGTACACGGACTTCACCGATATGCTCGACCACCACGACCTGGATGCCGTGGACATCATCACCCCGGTGGGCACGCACGCGCCGCTGACGCGAATCGCGGCAGACCGTGGCATCCACGTGTGCAGCCAGAAGCCGCTGTGCGCGACCGTCGCGGAGGCCCGCGCGCTGATCGACGATGTTGGCGATCGCGTGCGCTTCATGGTCCACGAGAACTACCGTCACCGTCCGCATTACGCCATGGTCCGGGCGCGGCTCCAAGCCGGTGTCGTCGGATCGGTGAAGCAAGCTCGCATGGTGGTGCGATCGTCCTCGTGCCTCACCGCGGACGGTTCCGAACCCGCGCTGCTCAAGCGCCAGCCCTACCTGCGGAGCTTTCCGCGCCTGCTGGTGTTCGAGGTCCTCATCCACCAGATCGACGTCATGCGCGTCCTGTTCGGCCCGCTGAAGGTGGAGTCCGCCCGGCTGTCGCGGATCAATCCGGAACTCGCGGGCGAGGACGCCGCCGTCATCGTCTTCTCGGGCCGCGACGGCTTCACCGCGGTCGTGGATGGCAACATTTCCGCGCCGGGCTGCCCGCCCATGCCGACGGACCGGCTCGAGGTGATGGGTACGCTCGGCACGCTCGTCTACGACCGTGACCGTCTCTATCTGGAAGGCGGGCGCCCCGAGGACACGGTCACGTTCGATCTCGCAAAGAACTATCAGGTGTGCTTCAGCGAGGCCGTCCGCGATTTCACCACCGGCCTGCGGACCGGGCAGCCGTTCCAGACGGACCGGCTCGACAACATCCAGACCCTGGAACTGATGGAGGCCTGCTACCGGGCCGCCGGCGTGGAGATCCGATGACTTTGTCCAGACACACCCGGGCACGATCCCGTGCCCGAGGCATCGTTGCGCTTGCCGTTGCCGCGACGTTCACCTTCGCGGGATGCACCTTTGCCCCGCAGCGATACACCAATCCCGAAATCCGATCGAATGCGCTCGCCCCCGGCGAGCTGCGCGATGGCGGGCTCGCCATTCTCACGCCGTCGTCGGTCACCGGTCAGGAGGAAGACCGGCAGACGCTGGCGTTCCTGTTCACCGAAGCGCTGCAGGTGGCGCGTCCCGATCTCAGGCTCGTGCCGCTGCCCGCCGTGCTGTCTTCGGTCAACTCGGCCGGCCTCGTCGATGCCTACCAGCACCTGTTCCAGGACTACCGGCTGACCGGCGTGTTCGACCGCGAGGGGTTGTCGCGCCTGTCCGTCGCCACCGGCGCGCGCTATCTCGGGCAGCTCAAGCTCGCCCGCTTCGAACAGGGGGCCAAGAGCCGCTTCGGCCTGTTTGGGCTATCGATCCTGCAGACGCAGTTCGCCCACATGCGCATGTTCTTCCAGATCTGGGATGCGAAGACCGGTGCGGTCGTCTGGGAAGGCATCGACGAACTCACCATCTCGGTGGAGACGAGCCGCGAACGGGCCGTGACCCTGCAGGCTGCGGCACAGGAGGCAGCGACCGATCTCGCGAAACGATTGCCCTGACGACTCGCACAGCTGCTGCGTAAGCCTCGGACGGGTCGGCGGCGGTCGTGCGAGCGGTTCGGAATGCCGCTATCCGGCGGCGCCCCCGTCCCGCAATCCATAGCGCCGGCCCCAGCCGAGGCCGGCCAGCGTCTCACCGCGAGGCCGGTACTCGCAGCCGACCCAGCCGTCATACCCCAGTTCGTCGAGCAGATCGAACAGGAACGGGTAGTGGATCTCGCCGACGTCGGGCTCGTGCCGCCCGGGCACTCCCGCGATCTGGATGTGCTTCAGCCGTGCGATGTGTGTGCGCAGCGTGTCGGCGAGATGCCCTTCCAGCACCTGCATGTGATAGCAGTCGAGATGCAGCCACGCATTGGGATGGTCGATGGCATCGAGCAGCCGGGTCGCCTGCAGGGAGGTATTGAGGAAGTAGCCGTGCATCCCTTCCGTTGTGTAGCTCGGTCCGCCTGACACCACACCGAACCGCGGATTGATGGGCTCGATCACGACGGCGATGCCCGCCCGACCCAGCGCTTCGGCCGCGTGGCGGATGTTCGCGATGTACACCGGCTCGCACTCCTCGCGCGTTCGACCCGGCCCCACCACGCCAGCCATCACATGGACCGTGCGGCACCGCAGCGCCTCGGCGTACGTCACCACCGGCGCGAGACTTTCGCGGAACGCCGACTCGCGCCCCGGAATGCAGGCGAGCCCGCGGTCGCCGCGGTCCCAGTCTCCCATCGGCGCATCGAACAGCACCATCTCCAGCCCGTGCCGGTCGAGCCGTTCGCGCAGCACCTCGGGCGGATGGTCGTAGGGCACCTGGAACTCCACCGCGCGAAAGCCGGCTGCGGCGGCCGCCTCGAACCGGTCGAGAAACGGGACTTCGGAGAACAGGTAATGGAGATTCGCGGCGAATCGGGGCATGCGGATGTCCTGGGTGCTCGTCTGCGGAAGGATGCAGTGTGCCACCGACAGCGCGCCATGGTGCATTCGGCTCACGGGCATCTTCCCGAAGTGACACGCCGTCGTAACGTCACAGGCAAAGACTCGGGCAGTGCCCCCGTCATCCGCAGGTTCATGGATACCGCTTCATCATTACCCGACAGTCCCGGCGCGAGCCTGCCCGTCTCCGCGCTGGGTCTCGGCCCCATTACGCTGTCGCGCCTGCGCCGCCTCGACGTGACGGACTGCGCTCAGCTCGCGGAGGTAGCGCCGGAAGACCTCTGGCGCTGTCTCGGACGCGCCTGTCTGGTCGATCTGATGGGCTGCCTGAGCGCCCGCGGGCTGCCTCTGCCTGTGCTGAACCACCATCAGCTCTGTCGTCTCGGTCTGGCAGACCCGCAGGCCCTTGCCGTCGTACCCCACCCCGACGTGACGTTCGAAACCCTGTGGCCGCGAGTCAGCCGGGTACTCTGCGCCACGCTCGCGGAGCGCGGTTTCGACACGGTCATCGAGGCCGTTCCCCGGAACGAGGACGAGGTGCGTCTGCTCTACCGCCTGGGCAAGAGCAATCTGCGGGTACTGCTCGAGGTGTTCGAGGAGGCACTCAACGAGTCACCTCCGGAAACGAGGGCCGTCGTGGCAAACGGCGTCAGCCTGATCCACGGATGGATCGACACGCCGGGCCGGACGAGACGCGGGCGCAGCGCGCCGCGGATGCCGGGAGGACGCGCGGGCCAGGCAGCGAACCCCTCGCCGGCCAGTGCGGGAAAGGCATGAGCGACGACTCCGAAGGGACCGAGCCCCAGGAAAACTGGGCGGACTACATCGACCGGCTGTGCGTGTTCGAGCCTCCCACGATGCGGCTCAAGCGGGCACAGAGGAAGCTCGATGACGAGGCCCTAGAACGTCAGCTGGCCGCCGACCGAAAACGTCAGGACCTTGAAGTTGTTGAAAGGTCCGAAGCCGTTCGCCTGCCAGGCAGCATCCGCTGAGCGGGTGTCCCGCGACACCGTCGCATCGAGACGGATGTTCCGCTCGAGTTGCCAGACCGCGGAGAGCGCGAGGGACTGGAGGCGATCACTGCGGTTGGGCAGCCCAGTGACGATGCCGGGATCCCCGCTGAACATTCGCTTCCGGTTTTGATAGTTCAGCTGGAGATTGACCTTCTCGGTGAGACGCTGCGTCGCACCGAGCGAGAACCCTTCGGTCAGGATGTAGTTGGTGGTGTTGTCCTCCCACGCGCCGATCTCGCGAAACACCGCGCCGTTCAAGGAGGTCTTCCCCGACAGCAAGTACGTCCCCGAAACACGCCCCGTGATCCCGCTGAAGTCGCGCTGCGAGAAGTCGTCGTGGCGTCGCGTCGTGAGACCCAGGTTGCCGATCAGCCGGGTGGAGCCGCCCGCCTGATACTCCACGACGCCCTCGGCCGTGTACTGACGGTAGGCGTTGGTCGTCGCCGAAGCCGCGATGATTTCGCGATTCGGCAGCTTGCCGTCAACCACGCGGAAGTTGATGCCGATAAAGTCGTCCGTGCCCTTGCTGTAGTGGCGCGAACCGGCTTCCAGTGTGAGTTCGTTGCGGTTGAACAACTGGAATCGCGAGATGCTGTTGTCCGTCTGGGTGTAGCGAATCGCCCCGCGGAGCTTCCAGTCCGGCGACATGCGCAGCATGGCGCTCGCAAACAGCGCATCGAGCGTGCGGAGATTCCGCTCCGACCGGTCGGCGGTGCGGAAATCGTAAAACGTCGACGCGATCTGATTCTTCTCGACTCCGGCATCGCCGTCCCAGCGTTCGCCCAGCACCCAGTTCCAGGCGCCGCGGAGGTTGTAGGCGTTGTAGTTGAGGTTGTCGTAGGTGACGTGCCGGTTGTTTGTGAGCTGCGACCGCAGCGAGAAGGTCTGGCGGCTGTAATACCAGTCCATGTCGAGACCGACCTTCAAGCCGATGGTCTGGTCGCCTCGCTGGCCGCCCTTGAGGAACGACACCGAGTTGGCGTCCACCCGGTCATCCAGGTAGAAGACATTGTCCTGATAGGTGTAGTTGATGCCGGCATAGGGCCGGATGCGGTCACCTTCGAGCGCATTTGCGAGCGTCGAGGTGCAGATCATCCCGAGGGCGGCGAGACACCGCAGCGACAGACCGAAGTGCGAAGTCATGGGTGGAAATCTCTCGTTTCACCAGAATTGCCAGGAGGCAGTATAGAGCACCCACATCCCCAGCAGCCCGTTCGTCAGGGCGTGGGACACGATCGGGACCCACAGATTGCCCGTCACCCGATACAGCCAGCCGTATGCCAGCCCCGCGAGAATGCCGGCGAACCATTCGTTGTGCTCGAGCCCGAAGACCACGGACGACAGCAGCAGAGCCTTCAGTGAAATCGCCGTCGGGAGGATCTCCCGAAACTTCGGATTGTCGATCCAGCGCATGACGAAGGAGCGCCAGAACAGTTCCTCCATCACCGGCACCACCAGCGCCGCCCCGGCGATGCGGGTGATCGCCAGCACAACGTTGATGTGGTCGCCGTCGCGGGGGTCGAAGCCCTTGCCCTGCCCGCCCATCAGCATCCAGGGCGCCGTCAGATTGACCCAGAGGACGAACACGACCAGCCCGGTGATCAGACCCAATGCCCAGAAGCCGCCTGGCATCGAGAACTTGCCGCGCAGCTCGTCATACTGGCGCCAGAAGAACGCCAGGACCAGGGCCACCAGCCCGACGCGCACGGGATAGAGCCACCGGGTGTCGACAGTGCCTTCGGGAATCAGGCTGTTGAGGGCCAGGAAGGCGATGTAGAGCCCGAAGGGCAGAACTCGGGCGACGGCGGGGTTGGAAAGGGCATTGGCCATGGAAGGCTGCACTGGAAGCTGTTGAGGCCGCGGATTATCCCAGAGCAGGGCCGGATGACCAGCACTGCGCGCACAGTCCCGCGAAATCAGCGGGTCGGGCTCACGCGCGAGGCCGCGACACGGTCCCGCGCATCCTCGATGAGGTTCTCCACTTCCACGCGGCGCTCTCCGGTGAACGGCTCGCGACGCCGCAGCGCGTCCCACACGCCCACCTTGCGGTAGCGGTCGAGCAAGTCCTCGGAAATCGCGGCGAGCGTGGCGTTCTTCTCGACGCAGGCCGCCAGTTCGCGACGCTCGCCTGCCAGATCGGCCCGGGTCCGATCGAGCGACTGACCGCCCTCGGCAAGCGCGGCGCGGGCCGCGGCGAGTTCCTCCTTCACCTTACGCAACTGCGCGTCGAGGTCGGCAGCGCGTGTCTGATGGGCATTGCGTTCCGCTTCGAGCTTCTCTCGCTCGGCCTTCGCCCCATCGAGCGAGCGCTGCAGTTCCACACCGCGTTTGCGCTCACGCGCCGCCGCGGCCTCGGCTTTCGAGGTGGCGTCCTTGACGGTGTCGAGTTCCGCGGCGATCCGCGACTTCTCCTGACCGAGCGCGGCACTCTGCTCCTCAGCCTGCTTCTGGGCGGCCTGCGCGCGGCGCAGCATCTCCCTCTCACGGGCCTGAGACTTGGAAGCGTCCTGACCCGCTGCCGTGCCAGCCAGCAGCATCCCCAGCATCGCGACGATCGCGAGCATCCCCGTTCGAGTCATCAGAACCTCCAGCTGAAGTCGGCCTGCAGCGTGTCGATCGACAACGGCGGCCCGGAGATCTCGCTGGCGGACAGCCAGCGCACTCTCACGAGAGAGTTCTGGTCGAAGCCATAGAGCAGGCCGAGCTGGTAGCCCTTGGTGTTCGTGCCGCCGCGATAGAAGTTGGAGTCGGTGAAGGCGTCCAGCACGGCATCGCGCTCCAGATAGCGGTAGCCCACGAACACCTGCCAGTCGTGCAACGCACGGATCGCGTCACGTCCCAGCGTGAGTCGCGCCTGGTAGGCGGTCGTCTCCGCCGCCTGGTCCACGCCGGTACGGATCCGGATCTCGTCGCGGTCGTAGCCGATGTTCTTCGCGTAGTCGCCGCTTACCCGGATCGTGACCTGCTCCGATTGCGCCAGCACCAGTTCCGAACTCACGTTCAGGACGCGGAATTTGGACAGCAGGCCGAGGCGCTGGGGCTGCCCGAGACCGAAGTTGATGTCGAACACGCTGTTGCCCTTCTGGCGGAACTGCGGCGCCGTCCAGTCGTTCCCCTGCGATCCAAGCGTGTTCGGTCGACCCTCAATGTTGTCGAAGTCGAAGAGCGCCCCGGCCAGCGTCCAGCGGGTCTCCGGACTGATGCGCCACTCGCCGCCCGCCTGCATGCCGTAGAGCCACTTCCCTTCGGCCGACGGGGCGAGTGCGGTGGGCGCCGCGTATTGAAGCGGGAACGCGCCGAGCGTGAGAAAGCCCGAGGCGTCCGCTCCGAACTGCGGTCGATACGAGCCCGCGACCCCTTCGAAGTTGAGATCCTCGTCCCACAGCAGATCGGTGGGCCAGAACCACGGGTTGATGATGCGGCCGGCCGTGGCGCTCCAGCCCGGGCGCGGATCCCAGCGGACATAGGCGCGGTCGAGGTTGAGTTCGTATGGCCGCCCCGTCCGCCCCATGGACTGGTTCGCGGTGACCGGGTTGTTGATGTTCCCCGTCGCGATGCGAAGGCCGACCCCGAAACGGTCCGACACCTTCGCCAGCATGCCGAGACGCAGCCGCAGTCGTAGCACATGCTCATCGACTCGCGTGTTCTCGACATTGGCGCCGGTGACGAAGTTGTAGGCGACCGGGTCGGTGTTGCCCGCCGGAAAGTAGTCGCCCTGCGCGCGGATGCGGAAGTCCCCTTCCCATGCGATGCGGTCGAGCCACTCTGGCAGGGTGCCGGGTTCCGCCCAGCGTTCCGCCTTAGCCTGGGCCAGCACTTCCTGCTTGATCTGCTGGCGTATCTCGTCCTTCACCACCTCGGGCACGTACGGCACGCGTACCGTCTGGCCGCGCTTGCGTCGGGGGGTCGCTTCCTCGCCTCCCGTCGGCGCGGCGTCCGTCGCCGCGGCCTCTGGGGCTGGCGGCGGCGCGGCAGGCTTCGCCTTCGGTGTCACTTCGGCGATCGACGCGCGATCTTCCTCGGGCAGGATCTGCGCGGCCTTGTCCTTCGGCAGCACGCCTTCCTCCACCATCAGGCGGATGAGACGTGTCGTGGCAGCGCGGGCCGCTTCCAGCTTTTCGCGCTCCTGCCGCAGTTGCTCGACGAGGGCACGGGTCTCGGCTGCGTTCGCGTCGGCGGCAGATCGCGGCGCGACGGGCTCGGGGCGAACCTTCTTCTTCGCCGCGGCACGCGCCTTCGTCGGTGACGATTCGGCCGCAGGCGCGGCGGGTTGCTGCGCGCCGGCCAGGGCGGCAACGGAGAACGTCACGCCGGCCATCAGGCCGCGCAGCAATGCGAGGTCGGTCTTGTTCTTCAAGGCGGTCATCCGGAGTATGGCGCGTGCGCGGGGATCACCCGGCACCGCGCGAAGTAAGTTTCAGCTTGAGCGGTTGCGGCATGCCTTCCGGCGGTGCCTGGTCGATGGATCGGACATCGAGCAGAGCGCTGCGGATCGCGCTGTCGATCTCGGCATCGCCGGTGCCGTCGACCACTTCCACCCGGTCGATGCCACCGCGCTCCGTGAACCAGATGCGCACCACCGCGCGATAGTCGGACTGACGCAGCCGGTCGCGCTTCTGCAACTGCTCCTGAAGCCGGACCTGCACGAGACCCGCATAGGCGTTGAACTGCGCACGCCCGCCGCCTCCGCCGCCTTCGCCGATGGTCGTGATGTCCCGGCCTCCCGGCTTGCCGACGAGCCCGAACCCGTCGTTGCCCGCACCGCCTTCCGCGTCCACACCGAGTTGCTCCCCCGGCGGAGGCTCGTCGGCCGCCTCCGGCTTCTGATCCGGCTCGGGGAGCTTCACCTCCTCCTTCTTGATCTCCGGCTCGGGGGGCTTCTCCTCGGGCTTCGGCGGGGGCGGCGGAGGTGGCGGCCGCAGCACGGCGATCGTCTGCACCGACGGCTTCTTCCGCTTGTCGGAGTCGGAGCAGCCGGCGATGAGCAGCGCCGGAACGAGGACCGCCGCCAACAGCATTCGAGCCCGTCGGCTGCCGCGGGGCCGCAGATCCATCGTTACTTCACCAGCCGCTGGGTCACGAGCCCCAGCTGGGAGATATCGAGCCGCCCGCACAGATCGAGCACGTCGATCACCTTCTCGTACTGGACCCGCGCGTCACCCTTGATCACCACGGGGAAGGACGGCGTCACCGCCTTGAACTGCATCAGCCGCTGCTCCAGCTCTGGCATCGTCACCGGATAGGTGTCGAGAAAGATGCGGCCGTCCTCGGTGATCGTGATCGCCTTGGTGGTGGGCTTGGCCAGACTGGGCGTGTTCGACGCCTTGGGCAGGTTCACCTTGATGCCCTGCACCGACGCGGTGGTCATGATGATGAAAATCACGAGGAGCACGTACGCCAGATCGAGCATCGGCGTCACGTTGATCTCGTCGTACGGCTCGTTGCCGTCCTGGACCTTGGCGGACATGGCTCGATCCTCAGGGCGCGTAGCGCTCGGCGATCCGGCTCACCAGCTCGTCGACGAACACCGCCATGTCGGCCGAGATGTTCTTGATGCGGCTCGCGAGATAGTTGTAGCCGAACAGTGCTGGGATGGCGACGCCGAGACCGGCCACCGTGGCGACCAGTGCGGCAGCGATACCCGGCGCAATGGAATTGACGTTGACGTCCCCCGCCGCGGCGATCGCGGCGAAGGTGATCATCACGCCCACCACCGTGCCGAGCAGCCCCAGGAACGGGCCGCCCGAGATCGCAATGGTGAGCAGCACCATCTGGCTGTTGAGCTTCGCGCTCTCGCGCACGATGTTGGCGTCGAGGCTCGCGCGGATCGCGTCGATCGACTGCGCCGAGAGCACGGTCTTCGCACCGCCGCCATCGACGCGCTTGCGCAGTTCGTTCGATGCCGTCGCAAAGATGCGGGCCAGCGAGGCCTGCTGCATGCCCTTCTGCGCCGGATCGATCGCGAGCAGATCGGTACCAGCCTCAGCGAAGGCCTTCTGGAATTTCTTGTTGGCGCTATCCGTCCGGGACAGAACCACGCCCTTCACGAGCATCACCCAGAAGCTGATCACCATCATCACCATGAGGATCGCGATCACGATCCAGCCGTCGAGCGTCACGGCACTCAGGAGGATGCGGAAATAGGAGACACCTTCGTCGCCGTCGGCGCCTTCCGCCTCTGCGCTCACCTGCACGACCTTGGCGGCGTCCCCCTGGGACCCGTGCTGCAGGCGCACCCACTCGGGCGTCCGCGCCACCGAGGCGAGCTGCACCACATCCATTTCTCCCTGGAAGCCAGCGCCGATGACGCCGTCTCCCGTGAATGTGCCGCCGGCCGTGGGCATGCGGCCGACTTCCTTTCCATCTACGAAGAGCATGGTCTCGGCCGCCACGGTCACCGCGACGTGATGCCACGCGCCGGCCGCCAGGGGCGCCTTGGCAGATGATGACCCGCCAGCGCTTACCGATACCTGACCGCCTTCGAGTGCCACGCGGAAGGCGCCGCCCTGCTGGGAATACAGGGTGGCCGCGCCGTCGGCAGACGGCTTCACCCAAGCGGAAAACGTGAACCCGGCGGACGAGATGGCGAGATTCGGTGCGGCGGGCAGCGTGATCGTCCCCTTGCCGTCAAAGACCGCCGAACCGTCCGCGACGCCGGTACCGCCAGCGGTTACACCTGCGGCCGTGATCGGCCTCGCGTACGCACTCGAGTCCTGGAACGCCGCGTTCTTCTCGCCGAAGTGCAGGACGGTGGTGAGCGTGGCGTCGTAGACGGCCTTCGGGTTGGAGGCCGGCGCTGCCTTGTCGTTGCCGTAGTAGAGCCAGAAGTGCGCGCCCTTCGTGGCGGTGGCCTGAGTCAGTTTCACCCACACCAGTGCCAGTTCATTGGTGCCGTCGAACGCCTCGATGTGGAACTCCAGCGGTGTCGTGTCGTCCTCGGCCACGAAGCGCAGGTCCTTGCCGTCGAGATCGGCTTCCGAAAACGGGAAGTTGCCCGTATGCAGCCGCACGAGGACCGGCACATTCGTGACGGGTGTCGCGAGCGCGAGGCCTTCGGTATCGAGGACGACTTTCTTGCGGGCCGTCCAGTCGGCGTTCCACCAGGCGTGTGCGACGGCGGGAAGGGAGAGGACGAGGGCCGTCAGCAGCGTGAACAGGAATCTCATGAGCAGCTTTGTGGAAGAGGAGCGGACCTGCGCATTGTCACGACGCGGTGTTGCAGTTCGATGAACATCGCGTTACCGGCACCCTTCCGATCGCATCATGCCGACCGGGGCGTCCCGTCACAGGGCACCCTCCCCTCGGCAGGGTCAGCCACCGAAACCGATGACTTCCACCGTGATGAACGAGGGCAGACGCGTCATAGCCTTCGCCGCAGATTGCTGCGCCGAGCTTTCCGCCGCTCGGGCGACGGCTGACGACGTCTGCGAGTCGGTGTTGGTCGCACCGGCGGCAGCCATGTTGGGGCCCGCCTGCACCTGCGCCCCGCTCTGGGTCCCGGAGACCTGGATGTTCAGTGCGTTGGCGACGAAGTTCGCCACGATGTTCAGATTGCCCGCCGACCGGATGCCGGCATCCCCTGCGTCCACGATGCCCAGGGTGGCGATGAGGTCGACATTGCCCGGCTCCACGCCTTCGCGGCTGAGCAGTACGCCGATGCCCGATCCCTCGACGGAGCGGGAAGTATCGAGCACGAACTTGCCGTCGCGGATGATGATCTGGGGCGGTGGCGTGGCCGAGGCCGTCTTGGCGCCCTTGCCAGCGTCGATATTGCCGAAGGAGGACCAGAGCCGGATGTCGCCGCCGCCCAGCGTGAAGACGCGCGACTGGTTCACCTGGAAGTCCCCGAGAACGGCGGTCTGGATGGACCCGCCGCGTACGGTGACGATGCCGAGGTCGGACGAGGGTTTCGCCAGATTGCCCGGACTGGCAAGACCGGCGTTCACCTGGCCGCCGGGCACGCGCATTTCGATGTTGCCACCCTGCTCCGTCTTGATCTGGCTGAAGAACAGATTCACGTCACCCGCGTAGCGCTGCTGCGCGTCTCCCGCCGCCCGCGCGAAGGCGAGCGCAGAACCCGGCGCAGGCGGTGTCTGTCCTGCGGCGAGCGAAGTCAGCAGCGGCTTCACGCCACCTGTGCCGATGTAACGGACGAGCGACGCCAGACCCTCGGATTCCATCGCCGCCTGGCTGTCCGCCGCCATGGGGTAGAGCGCGGCCAGGGCCCGATAACCTCGGATCTGAGGCGCCGGGAGAAGAATTCGACCGGCCTCGGGCGCAGCCGCTGCGGCACCGATTTCGGTGAAGAGCACCGAGTTCACGAATGCCGTCTGGGCCGTACGGTCGAGGGACCGGAACGCGACAAGCGCCTGGTCGGTCGTCAGGGCGGCGTTCCCCGTCCGGGTCCTCATGTATGTCGTGAGTTCGGAGCGGTAGCTGACGGACTCCACGAACTCGTCTATGCCCGATTGCGGCAGCGCACGCATCCGCGTCAGGGTCGTCGTGCGGTCCGCGACGGCCACCCCTGCGCGATCGAGCAGGAACTGTCGCGCCTCCCGGGCAAAGTGCGTCACCAGACGGTCGAGGTCATCACTCAGATACGTGTCGAGAAACCCCTCGTAGTCCGGTGTGAGCGATCCGGTCGAGAGCCGCAGCGCGGCGCCCGACTCCGGGAGGTACGGATTGTTGAAGTTGCCCTTGGTGATGAGGCCGAGCGAGTTGCCGAGGTCGATGGTGCGCCCGGCATTGATCTGCACTTCACCGGGCCCGCCCCACTCCAGCCGCGCGCTGTTGCTGATCTGCTGGCCGGAGCTGTTGCGCAGCGGCGAGAACAGCACGTCGCGCCCCGCCTCGACGAGCGTGACGTCGTTGCGGTCGAGGTTCTGCCCGATGAGCCACAAGTCGCGGACATCGCGCCCGGCGATGACGCTCGCCCTCTTCGGGAACACGCCGGACAACTGCACCGTTCCCGAGGCTTCGGGAATGCCGACCACGTCCCCGCTCCGGGCGATGATGCGGACCGGTTCGGTATCGCCGGCGTGCAGAAGCGTCGGGTCGTGGAACAGGGCGCCTTCCGCCGCATCCACAATCAGGATGCCGACGGATCGGCTGGAACCGGTCGGCTCCCGGAAAACGCGATCCGGGCGCAGCACCACTGACGCTCCACCCTCAGCCACGCCGTGGCGTGACAGCACTCCAGGCAGGGCCAGCGGAGACACATCGGACATGCTGATCGTTCCGGCGATCCGTACGTCACCCGCCGCGAGCAGTTCCAGCTGCCCGCGCGCCGCGGGTGCGAGATACATCGTCCGATCGACACGGACATTGCCGCCGAGCGACGCCGCCGACACAGTGGCCGGATAGATCACTGCCGCCACCGCTTCTCCGGACGATCCGAAGAAGGAAAGCGGCGAATTCGGCAGACTCGGAAGGAGATCGGTGTTGTTCGTCAGCGCGACATCGCCGGTCACGGCAGCGATGTCGACCCGGGAGCGCTCCCCGTAGGTGAGGAAATACGTAGTCGCGAGGCCGTTCGTGCCGATGTTGCCGCGCGGCTGACGCTGGATCGTCGGATTGAAGATGCCGTCGATCGCGACGCTGCCGACGGCCTCGATGCGAAGCGTCGCATCCCCCAGGGCCAGCAGCGGATTGAGCGGCTGATCGTTCAGGCTCTGTGCGGAGGCGACATCGCGACCCGCGAGCAGACGGCCTTCGCCCTTCTGCGCGAGCACCAGCCCGCCAAGGATGTCTCGGCCCGACGAGACCGTGACATCGCCGCCGCCGAGTTCCAGGAAATCTGCGGCGGTCGGCGCACTCGCCGTGGAGCCACCCAGTCGGGCATTCGTCGGCGCCACCACCGTGATGTTGGAGACATCCCTGCCGGCACGCACGGCCACATCGCCGCCGCCCATCGCCCCGAACCCCTGGAGGAAGCCGTCGTACCGCACCCACCAGGTCGTCTGCGGATTCTCGAGCAGGGTGCTGCCGGAACGTCGCGCGTCTCGATACAGCCAATCGGTGACGGACTGCACGGAGCCTTCCGCGCGAACATCCTGTCCGGCGACGATGCGGACGTCGCCCCCCAAGTGCGTGTAGGTCGGCGTGGGCGCACGCGGCAGACCCGACGCTGTGGGCACGTTGGGCGTGACGAAACCGGCAACGGTCGCCCCCGGTTCGCCGGCCGTGTAGACCGCGGATCGCGTGTTCGACAGCACGACGTCGCGGCTGGCGCCGATGTCGATGAAGCCCGTGGATGTGCGAACGAGCCGGTTGTTGGCCAGTACCACATCGGCTTCTGTGCCCTCCGCGACCGCCCGCGGATCCGCCGATGCCGTGTCTGCGCCGGCCGTCACGCGGTAGGACCACCCGCCACCGGCTCGCGGCACGTAAGCATCGTTCATCACCTGCGAGGATGTGCTGGCGTTGACTGTGGCGGGCGGCAGCAGCCGGAAGCCGTCGTTCAGCGAACGGTTCAGGGACACCTCATCTGCCGCTCGCAGGGTCAGCACGCCTGGGGCACCGTCGAAGTTCCACAGCGCGATGTCCCGCGTGCAGGTCGCCGCCGTGCCACAGTAGAAGTTCCAGTCGCTGTTCAGCGCCAGGGTCGACTCGCTGCGGACCTCGATGCCGGGACGCAGCCGCACGTCCACGGCCGTGCCCGCGTCGAGGCGCGACTGCACGACGGGTCGCGCTGCCAGGAGATAGTCGCGCGTCTGATTGAATACCACCGCTGTCGCACCGCTGTCGCCGATCCTCACGGCGCTCGCGGTCGTGGACCCGATCGTGGTACCGGTGTAGACCCGGAACGCCTCGATGGACACATGGTTCGCGCCGATCACATTGGCGGCGATGGACGAGACTGCGACATCGCTGGTGCCGACACGAGGCGCCCGCAACCAGATCTCGCCCGGCGCACCCCGCGCGCCGCCAGCCACATCCACAGTGGCGCCGGCGTCGAGACCTACGTTGCCAGCCGTCGTACCGACGAATACATCTCCCCCGTCGCCGGTCGCCGAACTCGCCGAGGCCAGAAGACGCCCCGTCGACTCGAGCGTCACGTCATCCCGTGCCCAGGCATCGATGCGTCCGCCTTGCGTGCCCCGGGCGTCGAGCGTTCCGGCGAGACGAACTGCGCCCGCATCCGCGGAAAGATAAATCTCCCGAGCCGTCAGCGTGTCCGCGTCGGCAAGAACGAGATCGCCGGCACGTGCCCGGATACGAACGCCTTCCGTGAAGCCGCCGCTGGCCGCCGCAGTCGCGACTTCGCCGAGGTCCGGCGCGACACCAACGTCGAAGTCGAGCCGGCCGCCGTGATCGTACGTTGACGCGGCGCCGTTCAGCGTGCCGCCGAGCGTCATCGCCCCCGCGCTGCGAATCTGGATCAGACCGCCGCCCGCCCCGGCGCCACCGCTCGACACATCGATTCCCGACCCGCTGCCGATGCTGACATCCCCGGCCACCGTCTCGAGACGAACCGTGCCGCCCGAGGAGGCTTTCGTCACGCCGGCCGCGAACGGCAGGCTTCGTCCTGCCGCCACGAGAGCGGCGCGGCTGCCGAGGCTCACCCCGTCGCCGCCGTTCGCGCCCGTCGCGCGCACCTGCAACGTCCCCGTCGGCAGGTCGACGAGAGTGTCGATCGCCACGCGGGCCCCCACCAAAGCGAGGGTCGCGCCGAGGCCTGAAGCGGTTGCGGGCGGTACCGTGCCATCAGCACGCGTCAGTGTCAGAGCACCGTCCGTCCTCAGGGAACCGGTGACGCCGTTGTCCGCGGTCAGCCGCGGTGTCACGACCTCCACCGACGCCCCCGTGAAAGCCAGCGCGCCGTTGCCCGCGATGCGGACCTCCCGCGCAGCGTCGAGGGTTGCGATCGGGAAACCGGAGACCGACACGTCGCCCGCAGCGATCACGAGCCGCGCGCCCGAGCCGTCGCTTCGTGTTCGTGCGCTGAGCGCGAGCGAGCCCGTTCCGGTCCCTGGCGCGACAGCGACGGCACCGGAGCTGTTGCCGAGCATCACCTCGCCGGCGACGATGGACTTCGCATCGCTTCCGAAACCCCGGATCGCCGGCGTATCCAGCACCAGCGTGTCGAGCAGCGGCACACCGCTGCCGTCGACCGCCCCCAGCCGGACCGCGCCATACAGGTCGAGCGTTCCGTAGCTCTTCACCGAGAGCCGTTCGCCCCGTCCGATCTGCGCGAGCAGCCCTTCGCCCAGCACGAGTCCGCCGGTACCAGCGGGCACGTCGCCAGCGCTGACCGTACCTGCCGCGACGGCGGTGATCCCGGTGGTGACAACGGCGTCCCCGGCGATCGTCGTGTCGCGCGTCGCATCGAGGATCACCGAGCCGGACGACTCCAGAAGCACGCCGGCGCCGACGGTGACGTCACCTATGGAACGATCGAAGCCCGTCCGCGTGACGCCGGCGTCACGCGCCTGCGTCACGCGCACGAGTGCGCCGTTGCCCGCGATGCTCACTGCGCCGGCCGCAGTCGCGCCCTCTGCCTTCAGACTGGCGCCGTCGGAAAGAACGACCCTGCCTCCGGACACGAGCATGAGGTCCGCAGCCTTCAGCGGGTCGTCCGACCGGTTGGCGACAATGATCTCCGATGACGATCCGACAGACGGCGTGAGCACCGTGACGCCGTCGACGGTACGGCGGGTACCGCCGAGGAGCAGGCTGGACGCGCGGAGGGCATTGAGCGTGGCCACCGGCAGGTTCAGCGCGCCGGGCACAGCAGCATCACCCTCCGAAGCCACACGGATCTTCGGCGCGGAGATGTCGATCGACTTGCCGCGCCGACCCGGCATCGCGGCGCCCTCGATCGCGCCGCCGAACGCCAGTTCGCCGCCGTTCGACACGATGCTGATCCGGCCTGCATCACCTGGCAGCGTTGCCCCGGCAGAACCGGCGAAGAAGCTGCTGGCTGTGGTCACAGCGTACTCGGCACGGGTTCTGAATGCAGACGGCGTCTCCACGAGGAAGCCGCGGGTGCGCACTTCGGCGATCGACGTCCCGTCCAGGCTCGCGGCCGCCTTCTGACCCGCGACGATGAGACCGCCCCCGGTCTGCGCGATCGCGCTCCCTTGAGAGAGGTCACGGTAGCCGTCGACCGCCGTGACCAGGAAGGCGCCTTCGACCACCGCGTAGCCCGGCGGCAGAAGCGTATAGATTCCCTCCGCCAGGCCCAGCGCATTCGCGCCGCTCAACCGGATCTGATCGCCCACGCGCAGTCCGGAGACGTCGAGAGAAGCCTGATGGTCGACCGGTCCATATCCGGCACCGACGGCAACCGGAAGGATGGCGAAGGTGTTCGGGAAGGAGGATGCCGCGAAGATGTCCTTCGATCCGCCGGGACCCGGCACGAACTCGTAGGCAACCAGTTCACCGCCGCCGGACAAGTCGATCCCGCCCGCCAGTATCACGTCGGTGCCTTCGATCGTCACCGCCTTGTCCGGCAGCGCCGTCAGCACCCGATTGCCGAAACTGCTGCCGAGCGCATACACGTAGTCCTTGCCGGAGAGTTCGGTACGCCCGAACGGGATCTGGAGGCCGCGGCCGGACACGGAAGTCGAACTTCCGGCCAGCAGTGCGACGCGCCCTGCAGACTCGACCGAAGTGATGCCACCGGTGGTACGTACCCGGTCCGTCGCGACCAGGCGGATTTCGCCGAAAGGCGCAGCGAGACGCCCGCCCTGCTCGATCTGGTTCGCTTCAACCCGCAAAGTGCCGCCGGCGGCAAGGGGCGCAGCAGGCGCGGGCGCGCTTGCCGCAATGACGATTCGGCCGGCTCCGGTCACGGTGCCTCCGGCATCGGTCACGGTCGAGGAAAGGCTGCGCACGGTGAACTCCGTGAGCGTCGACGGGACGATCTGCGCCGCGTCGAGCGTGAGCGTGTCCGCGAGCACTGACAGAGCGCCGGTCAGGCGGTAGGTCGTGACATCGCGATCGGGGTTCACGTCAGAGACGACACCTCGAAGGCGGATATCGCCAAGACTGGCCAGGCGGATGTCGTTGAATCCCCCGATCGTGGTGCGGCCGACGAGGTCGATGACGCGCGCGCTCACGGCGAGCGTTCCATTGCCGGCGACAGGATTGGCTTCGATCTGGCGTGTGATGTCGGAATGGCCAACGGATACGCTAGCCGCCGAGAGGGTCACGTCTGCGCCGGAGGCGCCTGAGATCAGCGGCGCATCCATTTCGAACGCGCGGCGGACGGCGAGATCCACCTCTCCGGAGAAGGCGATGGCATCTCGTGCGCGCAGCGTCACCGAACCGAAGCCACCTTCCGACAGAGACCCCGCACGCAGCATCGCCCGTCCATTGAACGCGCCGGTCTGCGTCGCACCGCTCGCACTTTCGATCTCCGCGCCAGGCGTAAGCCCGGACGGCAGCGTCACGCCGCCTTGCGAAATCTCGATCCGTCGGGCATTGCCCGGAAATCCGAGCTGAGGCACGCCGAGCATCGACACGCTGAGGGACCCGCCAGCGACCACGGCGCTGCCGGGCCGACCAGCCAGAGCGCCTTCGAGAAAGACGCCTTCCCGCGCCGACAGCGCGACGGACCCGGCAGCGCTGGGCATCGCAACACGGTCGTAGACCAGCGTGCCGTTCGGCAAGGTGCGCGGGACGTCGATCTGTGCGATTGCTCCCGACACGTCCACAAGTGCTCCGGCCTCCACCACGAGATAGCCTTTACCCGCTGACAGTGAGACCCGACCGCCGTCGTGGACCGTACCGAACAGCAGCGGTCGCGGGTCGATCGTCCTCCGGAGGACGCCCGTGGCGTCGATCCGGGCGGCAGCGCCGATCCACACGGACACATCGCCTTCATACACATCCGTTCCGCCCGGCAGGGCGTTCGCCAGCGTGATCGCGCCGCCATGCGCCGTCAGCGACCCGAGCATCGTGACGCGGCGGCCGGACTCCAAGGTGATCGTTCCGAGCGGAGCGACCTTGACCGTGGCGCCGGATTCGACGTTCACGTGACCGAACGCAGAACTGTCGGAACGCAGGGAGAGGTGAGTCGCCTCACGCAGTCCCTCCGGGAGAACGCCGGAGGCCACGATGTCCGCGAGCCGCAACCCCGTCGCCTGACGGGCGATGGCGCCGTCGGCAAGCCAAGTCACAGGCAGTACGTCGATCGCCGTGGATGCACCGACCACCACCCCATCCTGACCATTGAGGGCGTAGCGGGAAAATCCGCCCGTACGGAAAAAATCGGTCGACAGCGCGAGAGCATCCGCAGAAGGCGACGCTGCGCCGATTTCGACGCGTGTCGTCGATAGCGAGAGGCTTCCCCCGGAGCCGAATCCGAATCCGCGGAGTTCGCCGCCCAGCGTGATCCGTGACTGCTGCCGGTCCGCATCGCCGAGACCGATTCGCCCGGACGCCACCACGATGGCGCCTGCGGTTCCGGTCTGAAGCGCGCCGGTCGCGGGCTGGTAGGCACCGGCCGACACATCGATCGTGGACCCTGCGCCGAGAAGCACGTCCCCGGCGGAACGCAAGGACACCGTGCCGCCGCCGCGTACGATCGCGGCCGTCGGCGTGACAGCCGACTGGGTGTCGTTCGTCCAGCGACCGGCCATGTCGATCGTCACGCCGTCGCCCACCGAGAGCAGATAGCGCCCTCGATCGGACACGGACTCACCGCTCACGGCACGCGTAGCGAGGGTCAGCCGGCCGCCCGGCGCGGTGATGTCGTGATCCACGCGGATGGCGCGCCCGGTGAGTTCCACCGAACCGAACGGCGCAAGTTTCACGGGCGCACTCAGGGTGATTTCGCCGTTCGCATTGGCCGTGAGCCGGCTGAATCCGCCCCGCTCGAACAGAGCCGCACCATCGAGCCGCGTGAGATCGAGCCAGGCATCGGGGAGTGCGGCATCGGACGCGAACGAAACCGGGAGACGGTCGGTGAGCGGGCCGATGCGCAGATTGCGCAGCTTGCTGTCCGTTGCCGTCGAGGCGGCCTCCGAGAGATCTCCGAGGCGCAGCAGGCCGCCGAGCGGCGCCGTCGCGGCCGTGCGCTGATACGGCCCCGCCATTGCGCTCCCGAGCAACGTGCCTTCCAGCACCGTCCTGTGGGCAACGACATCGATGCTGCCAGCGCTGCGGCCCTCCACATACCCGGGCTGCGCCGAGCTGATGACAGCGGCTCCCGGCCTCTGCGCGGGACGGTAGGTCTCGGAGATCGCGACGCCATCCGGCTGGTTCGGCACCTGGAATCGCACATCCACGCGGTCGGCGAGCCCGCCGTAGGCGATGTCCTTCGGTGCCACGCTGACGGCGAAGGTGCGTCCGTCCAACGCCCTCAGGACCGATTCCGAACCCGTGCCCGGCGCATAGGTGATCGCCTTGCCGGACACGTCGAGCGTGCTCCCGTCGAGCACGACGACCTCACCCTCCGAGCGGAAACTGATCGACCCGCCGGCGGAAGTGCGCTCGCCGATCCCGCGGCTCACCTGCGCGAGATAGCCGGAGATATCGCCCAGCGTCGTGCCCTTTCGGATGTCGACGGTCACCTTCTGACCGCGCAGCGCGCCGTTGCGGATCACTGGCGAGTCGCGCAGCTCGTTGCCGCGCAGTTCCACCTCGATGAAGTTGCGCTCCACGGGGAGCACGACACCGTCGGTGCCGGAGACGTCGATGCGCGCCCCGCTGCCCACGAACACTCTCGTGCCCGGGACGAGTGCGTCGCCAGCTTCCTGGAACAGATCGTCCGACTGGGCGGTGAGATTGACGATACCACCGGGTGCCCGGAGAACGCTCCCAGAGACGGCGCCGTCGGCGCCGCGAAGGGTGATGTTTCGTCCGACGACGTCGATGCGCGAGGGCGTGAACCCCTGTGCGTCCTGAGTCGTGGTGCGATCGGCCAGGTCGGGCATGACTTCCGTCACGCTGCCGGGACCGAAGGTCACCGTGCCGGTGCGCGTGCCCCTGAGAACGTTCTGCACGTTGCCGATCGTCACCGCATTGACGCCGTTGCGGGTACTGACCGAGTCCCGCGCCTGGAGGAACACCGAGCCGTTGAGCGTGACCGTGGTCGTGGCGCTCACGCGGCCGTTCTGGTTGATCGCGAAGCCGGCGAGCGTCGCGTTGCCGCGATCGGCGAGAATGCGCCCCAGGTTGTCGACGCGACCGTCGACCGTGCTCCCCGGGATCGGCTCACCGGTGGAGTCGCGCTCCAAATAGGGATCGAGTTCCACGAGGAATCCGCGCAGGGACGGATCGGTGGGGGCGGACAGGAACACCTTCGCCCCCGCGGCGAGCATCGCCTGCCCCTGCGGGGCACTCACGGTACCCTCGTTGCGGATCGTCGGCGCGAACACCATGACGCGGCCGCCCGTCGATGCGCTCAGCTGGGCACCGGCGTCGATCTGGATGCTCGTCGCCTCGTACTGCACCTTGGTCCCGTCCCAGGCGAATGCCGCCTGCGCATTGGAACCCGTCGGCAGCGACAGCAGACCGGCGTTGAAGGCGTTTTCCTGCATGCGTAGGGCGGACACGGTCAGCGACCCCGCATCCACTCGCGCACCGTCCTTGAACACCATCCCGTTCGGGTTGACGAGATACAGCTCGCCCAGAGCCCGTACGGTGCCCTGGATCACGCTCGGGTCGTTGCCGCCGATGCGGTTTAGCGTCGCGGAAGCTGCGCCGAGCTGGTGATTGAAGAAGACTGTTGCGTCCCGCCCGACGTTGAAGCTCTGCCAGTCGATGATCGCCCGCAGCGTGGACTGCTCCACGGTCAGCGTTCTCGTCGCATCGTTCACCGCCGCGGTCGCGGCACCGGATGCCGCGATGTTTCCGGAGGAAATCACCGGAACCGGCAGCGTGCCTGCGGGGATCGCGATGTCGGTGGCGCACGTGAAGTCGGCGACGGTCAGCGTCGCGACCGCTGCGGCAATCCTGCGCAACCGGCGACGGCCCCGCCCGGCGGCGGCGTGCTCCCCGACGGGCACGAGCATGCCGGTGACTCGACTGAACACATGGCGGAAGCGATTGGCATTCATGGTGACGACGTCCTCAATTCCATCCGGTCAGCGCTAGAAGTCGTACGCGACGCGAAGGTGCAGGCGGGGATCGCGCTTCTCCGTACCCGGGTCGGAGGTGCTGCGGCGCACGTCTTCCATCGGAAGACCGACTTCGAGCGTCGCGGAGAGCGACGACTGGGCCCGGAAGCGAAGACCGAGGCCCACGCTCCAGGGACTCTTCTGGGATGTCTCTCCGGGCAGGGGGCGCTTGAGTCGGACATTGGCGGCATCCACGAAGCCGACCGCGATCAACTCGCGTGCTCCCGCGCCTTCCCCCGCATCGATCAGCGACGGCGAGCGCAGTTCCGCTGTGGCCATCCAGCCATCGTCTCCGACGACTTCCGCCTCGTAGTAGCCGCGGACACCGTCCGCGCCTGCCGCGATGAACTGCTCCGTGTTGACCAGGGGCTGACTGGAGGTATGCGCCGTCAGCTTCAGGAATGCCGTGAAGTTCTTCGGCAGGGTCTGCTGTCGCGAGACTTCCGCGCGAAGCACGGCGTAGTTGGCGGTGGCCCGGAATCGGCGGCGCGCGAATTCGTCGTCACGATTGCCGAGCAGCGCGCTGCGCGTCAGAAAGCTGGTCTGAATGCTCGCGCGAGTGGTCCCCTTGAGTCCGGTCTTCGCCATGCCGTACTGGGCAGTGAACGGCAAATAGGTGAGGGTCCCCTCGATGCGCGAGGTCGGGTCGATCCCCACGCCCTGGAACGACTCCTTGTAGTCGGCACCGTAGACGAGGTTGTGGCTGAAGACCTCGTCACCGGGCAGCGGCAGGATGCCGCGGAAGCCGTAAATGTTGCCGTTGCCGACCACGGTGGAACTGCCCAGCGTGGCCACGGTACTGCGCGAGCGGACCGCATAGAACGCGAAAATCTGTCCGGAATCCGGCAGCCTCAGGATGTAGTTGCCCGACAGCGCGCGGACCTGGGTGGTGTCCTCGGGAGACGTGAGGTAGAGCAGCGAGGCGGAATGGTCCCTGCCCCAGAGATTGTTGTACTTGAGCGTGCCCGACAGGCGTAGCGGCTCGGTGTTGATGGCCTGTCGGTTGTTGAGCTCGATGCTGCCGGCGAAGGGCTTGTCCTCCTGGATCTTGAGCTCCATCCCGACGGTCCCCTTCTGCGTCCCCGGCTTCAGCACCGGCGTGGCGCTGCGGCCCGGCACCCGGTTGAACGCCGCCAGTTCCTTCTGGGCATCGGGGAAGTACGGCACTGCGCCGGGCGCCAGAGACGGAAACCGCTCCCGGATCGCATCCCGCGACCGGTATCTGTTGCCGGCGACGGCGAGCTTTTCGACGGTGGCCTCGGTCACCGCGAGGACCACCTTGCCGCCCTTCACCTGCTGGGGGGGCACATCGACCACCACAGTAAGGTAGCCGGCGTCCTGGTAGGCCTTCTCCAGTGCGGCCCGTGCGCCCTGCACGTCATCGATCGTCTTGCCGGGGCCGAGAAACGGATACACCGCGCGCTCGATCGCGAGCGCCGGAAGGACCGTGTTGCCCTCGATCTCGAACTCGAGGACGTCGAAGCGGGATTCCTGGGCGCGCGCCGCTGACGCCGCAAATACTGCGCCGAGAAGAAGTACTGTGACCAGAATCCGCCGGAACGGGCGAATGAAGTGATGCTGAGGCATGAAGCTTCCTGTTGGCGACGCCGGGCCGTTACGACACGACGCCGACCGTCCATGGGACGGTCGGCGTGCGTTAGGCTTCCGGTCTGATCAGCGTGCGCGTCTCAGGTTACGGATTTATGAATCAATACAGCAGTTGCAGCGGCGAGCACGTGTTGCCGAAGCGCGTACCCTTCGCCACGTTGGCGCTGGCCGTCGGATCGAAGGTCGGCGGAAGAGCAGCCACCCAAGGGTTGGCGTTGAACGCGGGATCGCCCGCGCGCTTGACGAACTCGTTCACAAACGCCAGCTTGACGCCAGAGAGCGCGGCGATGCTGTCGCCGTGATCGTTGATCACTGCGACCTTGCGGTTCTGGAAGGTGAGTTCCACCGCGAAGTCGTACTTGCCGTCGATCAGGTTCTGCTTGCTCGGCGCGATGCCCTTGTCCGCAGAGCCGGAGACATGCGCCTGGGTGTTGATGTTGAACACGCCCGCGCCGTCGAGGTAGCGGAAGCTCCAGCCGTTCTGATCCGGGTTGGCGTTGCTGGCGCTGTCCCCGGAAAGGGTGGCGATGGCACGGAACGGAGTGGCGCTGTTGGAGAACTTGATCGTGTAGGTCTTGCCGTCGTCACCGGTGATCGTGTGATCGGTGCGCGAGTTCGCTCGGCTCAGGCAATCCCGCACGTTGCCGGAACCCGAATTCTCGACCACGGTGTATCCCGAGGTCGGATCGATGATGAAGGGATCCGCCGGTGTACCGGTACCGCTCACGATGCCGCTGGCACTTTCGGCCATGCGCTTGGGCGCCACGGAACCGCCGAAGCCGCTCTGGCAGGGGAAGTTGTTGAAGTACCAGTTGTAGGAAGTCTGCGTACCCGAACCCTGCACACGGCGGCATACGATGACCTGCGTGTTGCCGGTGTTCAGAGCAGGGTCGACCTGGCTCCAGTCCTGATAGTTGCCGGACAGCATGGCACCGTAGGCGGCACGCGACAGCGGCGTCGTCGCCGGGACAGCGTTGGTGGCCACGATACCCATCATCAGCACGTTGGCCGGCTTCACATTCAGACGGGCCGTCTCGGCGTTGGACAGCTGGTTCTGGCCGAATTCGACGTTGATGGGGGACTTGAACATGGCCGGCTCGACGTCCGACACACCGAAGTCGGAGACTTCGCCCGCGTTGCTCGAATCCGCGTAGCCGGGAAGGCCCGGATCGATGCCTTTCCTGGAACAGCGATACGCCGTCCCGCTGAGGACGCAGGTGCCGGCCGTGATGTTGAGCGTCGCGATGCGCTGAGCGCGGGCAACCGGGTTCACACCCCACACGGAACCGCCGCGGGAACGCTTGACGAACATGACGGTGCGACCACGCAGTGCCTGCGGCACGGAGGCATCATTCCTCACGCGGCCGAAGAAGGCGTTGAAGCCACGGCCGTCGTCGGTGAAGTCCGCCGCCGTACCGTTGTCATCCTGATAGCGGTTGAAGGCGCCGTCGAAAAGACCGGTGGCGATCGTGACGAGGAAGTTGTCCGGGGCAGTGGCACCGGAGAGGATGACCTTCACTTCGGGCACGTCGAAGGGACCGGGGGTCTGCGCGGAGGCTTCGACGCCCACGAAGGCACACGCGGCGGCGCAGGCCCAAACGATGGATTTCAGTTTCATTGCAATCTCCTTTACGGTTTCGCAGGGTGAGCCTGTCCCTGCGGTGTGACGAAGTCACACCGCACGGCCCTGCCCTGACTGAGAACGACCGGAATTACTTGGCGGCGCGGCGACGGGCGGCGAACCCGATTGCTGCGAGACCCAGCCCGAGCATCGCGTAGGTGCTGGGTTCGGGAATGGCCGCGATCGTCAGCTTGCTGCCGTCGAAGGATGCGGCGTAAGGATTACCTGCGTATTGCAGCGCCGTGGTCTTGCCGGGATTGAATCGCTGGGCGAACGCGCTCGAGTTCTGCTCGAACAGAACCAGCGCTGCCGGATCGGACGCGCCGATATAGTTGCTGAAGCCTTGAGCACGACCGCCGAAATTGCCGCCCCAGGTTGCCGCACCGGCGTAGGCCGGGCCGTCCGCCGCGGTGGCGATGTGCGAGCCATCCGCGATCGGATTGTCGTTCTCATCGCTTATATGCGACTTGATCGCATTGGAGGCACCGAGGTAGATGTCCGGATTGTCGTTGAAGAAACCCAGGATCTGGTTGGAGAACACGGGAAGCGTCGAACCGGGGACGGCCGTGCTCAGGTAACGGTTGATACCCGTACCGTCGAGCGCGCCGATGTTCCACACGAGCGCGTTGCCGGAGGCGGTTTCGGCGAGGAACGTGGTGAGATTCGCGTCGTTGGCAAAGCTCCAGGTCTGACCGGTGGCGACACCGTTGAGGAACTCCTGAAGTCCGATGCCCAGATCGCGGGTGTAGGACCGCTCGGCGGTCTCATCCACGATGGACCAGAACAGTTCACCGTCGACCGAGAACGAGTCGTCGATCTTGGCTGCGGCGGGTGCCGCAACGCTGGCTGCGAGGGCGGCCGCCAGAATGCTATGGGTCAAGCGCATGAATTGTCTCCACAAAGTGATTGACTGCCCGGCTTCTGCCGGAGCCCGACATGGACTGCGACAACCGGGGTCCCACTCGTGCCGAACCTCCCCCGACGAGTGATTCGTGCACGCCGATCAGTTTCCCGAAGCGCGGTGACGCTACGGTATGTCGGCATCGACGGAGAGGTAGTCTGTTCGGCGCACTTCTGAGGCGCCTTCCCATTTCCGTCGACTGTGCCGGAGGCTACCGAGGCATTGCTGAGGATTCGTGACACGAACGGAGGGTTGTTGTGATCTGATCGGATCAGCCGCGCGCATGCGTCCGGCATCCGGACGCGCCAGCGGGGCGAAGGGGGCGGACAGCATTCGCCGAAGGCGCTTGAATCGCGCCCGGTGTCCGGGGCACACTCGGGCCCCACTCCATCCGCCCTTTCCACGACCATGTCCGCCACGACTCAGCGCTATCAGACCCTGTTCCTCTGCACCGGCAACAGCGCGCGCAGCATCATTGCCGAGGCGTTCCTGAATGCCGCAGGGCAGGGCCGCTTCGTCGCACACAGCGCAGGGAGTCATCCTTCGGGGCGGGTGCACCCGATGGCCATCGACCTGCTGGAACGGCAGCGTATCGCCACGTCCGTATTGCGATCCAAGAGCTGGGAGGAGTTCGCGGCGCCGGGGGCGCCTAAGCTCGACTTCGTGTTCACGGTCTGCGACAGCGCGGCGGCAGAGGCCTGCCCGGTGTGGCCGGGCCAGCCCATGACAGCCCATTGGGGGGTGCCGGACCCTGCGGCCGTCCAGGGGTCCGAAGAGGAAGTCCGGAAGGCATTCCTGCAGGCGTTCACCACCCTGTCCAATCGCATCCGGCTGCTGTTGAGCCTGCCCATGGACAAGCTGGACCGCCTCGCGCTGCAGAACCGGCTGCAGGAGATCGGTCGCGAATGAAGCCGGCGCGATGTACGCGCCGGCGACCTGTCAGGCCGATGCCGACTTGATCAGCCGAAGAGAGATCGCCTTGCCGACGGCTTGGGCGCGGTTCTGCACGTGCAGCTTCTTGAGGATCTTCTGCACGTGATTCTTCACGGTGAGCGGGCTGATCCCGAGGATGTGCCCGATCTCCTGATTGCTCTTGCCCTCTCTCACCCACTGCAGAATCTCGATCTCGCGGGCCGTCACCGTGCTGTCCGTCGAAGGAACTCCCGCCGTGTCCACACGCTCCTGAACGAGCACCCGGACGAGCGCGACGTGAAGCTGCGGCATCAGCATGTCGAGATACTGGGACTGCCGCTCCGGCCAGGGCTCACGAACCCGCGCAAACACGAAGTAGCTGCCGGTGAATCCGGGATACGACGGGGTGCCGTGGATGGCGAGGTTCTGCAGCCCATAGCGGAACAGCGTGCTCTCGAAACGACGGAACAGGCCGGCGTCGTCCTGACGGGCCGACACGAGGAGCGGCTGCTCGCCCCGCTCCGACCACGCCCGGACCGCCTGCATCAGCAGCCCGGACTCCATGTCGACGAGCCCCGCGAGATCGGCCTCGGGCAGCGGATAGCTGGAGAAGTGATCGGTGCGCAGGGCGCGCCGAGCAAGATCACCGTGCGCACACAGCAGCAGTTCGTGCGCGACAAGACTCTGCGCCTGACCCTGCAGCCACAGAAACAGATGCGACCGCTTGCGGATCGCGGCCACGGCATCGAAGGCCGAGGCGAAGCGCTCCAGCTCGCGTTCGTCGAAAGCGGCGAAGTGGTCGGGTCCTGACACTATTCGAGCGCGTCCAGGGAGACTGCCCCCAGCGGAGCCCCGGCCGCCACCAGAGCGTCGGCAATGGCGCGGTGACGGCGATACACCGCCCAGTACAGCGGGGAAAGCTTGTCCTTGCCGGCGAGCTGAGGGTCCGCGCCGCGGTCGAGCAGCAGCTTCACTGTCGAGGTTCTGCCGTTGCGAATCGCGTTGATGAGCGGCGTGTGGCCGGGACGGTCCCGCGCTTCCACATCTGCGCCGGCATCCAGGAGTGCACTGACGATGGCATCGAAGCCGAGCGAAGACGCATGGTGCAGCGGTACCGCGCCGTTGTCCTCCTTGGCATCCGGACGGGCGCCGCGGCCCAGCAGTGCCACTGCGATGCGGTGATGCCCGCCGAGCGCGGCCAGACCCAGAGGCGTGCGACCGAAACCGTCCTTGACGTTAGGCTGCCCCCCCGCGTCGAGGAGAGTGCGGACCATTTCGACGTCGCCGGCATCCACCGCCATCACCAGCGGCGAGCGGCCATCCGGAAGGCGGTTCGGGACACCCGCGCGCCGCGCCAGCGTCTGCACCGACTTTCTGTCGCGGACCGCGATCGCCTCGAGCAAGGCGAGATGGTCGGGGACGAGGGCCTGCGCACCCGGTCCCGAGATCGGCGCGGCGATCACTCTGACCGCGGGCGACATCAGTGGCTTCTTCACGCCGAGGCGGCCGACCGCGTCAGGCAGGAACTCGCCGACATCGCGTGCCTGCGCCAGTGCCGGCGCGAGACAGGACAAGAGGACGAGCGGGAGCGTGAAATGCAGGCGGAACGGGAGCATGTCGATGGGGTGCCACGGTGAAACCGAGTAACCCCCGGAGGATGCGGGACAGCCGTTGCCGTTTTGTGACAGGTGCCGCGTTCCGCGCGGCAGCGGCTACTGGGAAGGTGCCGTTGCGGCGGGCACCCGCAGTGCCGGCAGACTCCGGCCGCCGATGCAGGCGACGAACCGGCTGGTGGCGGAAGCGGTGCATGCGGCGATCTGCCCGGTCGTGACGCCGGTGTCCCTAGCCGCCGCGCACTGCTGCATGTCGGTCGCCCGCTGCGTCTCGCAGCGCTCTTCGTTGCGCTTCACGGGCGGAGGTGGCGGCGGTGTCGCATCCACGGGCGCGGCGATCGGCGACGAGACGGGTCCGCCGGTCACGCCGGAGGGCGGTGGAACACCGCCCGGGGCCACGACGCCCGGGGCCACGACTGCCGCGGGCTGGCGATACTGGAACCGCCATTGCGCGTAGGTCTGCGCGTCCGCGAAGTCGTCCTCGTTCGCCTCGAAGCCGGTCTTCTTGAACGGCGTGCCGCCGGAGCGGCTCTGGATGCCGATGATGCGATCCCCCTGAAGGATCAGCTTCCAGTCCGGCAGGCCGGTCATCGGATCGGCATACACCCGGCGGATGTGCCGCTTGATCGTCGGGAAGCGCTTGTCTTCCACGAGTTCCTCCAGCGACCGGGGCAGATCGGGCGTGCCCGGCGACTGCGCCGCGTAGGACTCGAGCGCACGCCGGTACTGCCGCCCTATGAACAGGAGATCCTTCTCCTTCTCGCGCTGCGCGGCCACCTGCCACATCTCACCGATGGAGGCGAGCCCGAGCCCCATGACGAAGCACATGGCCAGCACGACCATGTAGGTGAAGCCCAGCTGGCGCGACAGCGCACGCGCGTCACCACTCCGCATACGCCGTGCCGTCCAGGGCCTGTCCCGTTGCGCCGCTGCGTACGTCCGACACCCTGCCGGCGAGCGTATTGGGCATTGGCGGAATCACCACCCAGGTGGTCGTGTCCTCCGTGATGGGATCGAGAGGTGCCTTGCGGAGATAGCGCTTCTTGACCAGGTCATCCAGCGTGTCCGGATAGCGCCCCGTGTCGGCGGCGTACTTGTCGATGGCTTCGCGCATGGTACGCAGCGACTCCTTCAGCGCCGCCTCGCGCGAGCGCGTGACGCCGTCCATGTACTTGGGCACGACGATGGACAGGAGGGTGGCAAGCACCGCCATCACCACCAGCAGTTCGATGAGGGTGAAGCCTCGGACGCGTATCCGCACGATCGCGGCCTCACCAGTCACGGTAAGGCACACCGTTGAGCCCGACACCTTCGGCACGCGAGCGGATGTCGAATACGTCCGCCCCCTCGGCAGGTGCAGAGGGCGGGCTGGCGTAGGAGCGCTTCGCCCAGCTGTCCTCGGGTTTCAGCTCCGGCGGCGCGAAAGGATCCCGCGGCAGACGCCGCATGAAGTAGATCGGCTTGCGCTCGGGCGTCTTGACGTCAGGCACGCCGTCCACCAGCTGGCGCAGCGTGCGCGGATAGCCCGATTCGTCCGCCTTCTTCTCCAGGCGACCGTCGTCCCAGGCCTTCTTGTAGGCGTCGATCGCGGTGCGCACTTCCCGCAGTGCCGTCCGCAGCTCCTGCTCCTTGGCACGACGGGATACGAGCTCACCGACAGGCAGCGCGATGGTCGCGAGGATGCCGATCATCGCGACCGTGATCAGCATCTCGATCAGCGTGAATCCGCGCGCGCGCATGGGCGGGGCTACTTGACGATGGCGATCTGCGCCGGCGGCGGGGCCATCATGCCCACGGCAAAGCCGGATGCATCGACGAGTTCGATGTTCGACACGGCGACTTGCGTGGTGCCCGCCTTGTCGCCCAGCACCTTGAAGCGCAGCTCCGCACCGTTCGCCACCGTACTGGAGTCGATCTGGACGCGCCCCGGCACCGGTACCGCGAAGCCCACCGGCGCAAGCGCCGCAGGGTCGAAGGTGAGTTCCACGAAGCCGTCCTTCAGTTCGAGCCCGCCGGGCGCCTGGAGGCGCACGACGACTTCGGCACCCACCCGGGCCTGTGCCGGAACCTGCAGACGCAGCGCCGCATTGAGTTCGACCGGCACGTTGGCGGCCGGCGGCGGCGGCGGGGCGTCCGCGGCACCGGCACCGTTTGCTCCGGCGGGACTGACGGCAAGCGATCCGGGCGCGGTCTTCGCAATCCGCAGCGGCGGCATCCCCGGTGCGGTATCCGTGCCGACCGCCATCTCCGCATCGAGACCTTCCGGGCGATTGATGTTGCGGACGATCCGCGGCGTGATGAGCAGGACGATCTCGTTCTTGACCTTGGTGTCGGTGGAACTGCCGAAGATCTTGCTCAGCATCGGAATGTCGCCCAGGCCCGGAATGCGGGTCGAGCTGCGGCGATCCTCGTCGTTGATGAGGCCCGCGAGGATCTGGGTCTCGCCGTCGCGCAGCTGCAGGACCGTGTTGGCATTGCGCGTGCCGATCCGGAAGGCAACCGTAGGCGACGTGGACGACCCGACCTCCACCCGCTCGACGATGTTGCTCACCTCCAGCGCGACCTTGATCTGCACGTCGTCGTTGAGATAGATCTGCGGCTCGACATCGAGCTTCAGACCGACGTCCAGGTAGCTGACGGACGTGGCCACGGTGAGGTTGGCGGCTGTGGACGTGAACACCGGCACCTTGTCGCCGATGTGAATCTTGGCCTTTTCCTTGTTCTTCACGCGGATGCGCGGATTGGCGAGAAGGTTCGTACTGCCGACGGTCGCCCGGAGGTTGAACACGACGGCCGGATTGCTGGTCGTGAAGAACATCGGCGCGTCGATTGTCGTCGTTGTCGCCGCGGCACCGGTCGTGGTCGCGGAGCGCGCACCGAGAGACACGCTCCCGGGGAACTGGATCCCCAGATTCTCGGCGCGGGTCCGGGCAACTTCCATCACTTCCACATCGAGCATGACTTCCGGATCCGCGACATCGAGCGTGCGCACCAGCTGGTCCGTGAGGCGGATGACGTCGGGCGTGTCCTTCACCACCATGAGGTTCAGCTTCTCGTCGATGAAGACGTCCTGGGTCTTGACGATGCTCTTCACCAGGGCGGCGGCCTGCTTCACGTCAGCGTTCGCGATGTAGTAGCTGCGCACCACCAGCTCGCGGTAGTCCTTCTGCTTCGCGGGCGTGTTCGGGTAGACGAGCACGGAGTTCTCGTTCAGGACCTTGTGGTCGAGCTGGTTCGTGGTGAGGATGAGCTTCAGCGCATCCTCCAGGGTCACGTTGCGCACGAACACCGTGAGCTTCGTGTCCTGACGCACGTCACGATCGAACACGAAGTTGATGCCGGACGTACGCGACAGCATGTCGAACACGGTGCGCATGGCGGCATCGCGGAATTCGAGCGTGATCGGCTTCGCGAAGGGCGCCTTCAGGCTCGGGGGCGGAACGATGGATGCCGCCTCCGTCACACGCCGGAGAAGATCACGGGCGCCGGGGTAGTTGGGCGTGTTCTGCAGCAGGGTGCGCAGGCGGGTCTCCGCGTCGGGGAGCTTGTTGGCCTTGAACGCGTCCCGCGCCTCCTGCAGAAGCACCCGCGACTGCCGTGCCTTCGCGAGTTCCGCGAGGCGCACCGGAACCCGCTGATTGTCCGGCTCGGCGGCCTGCGCCGCGCGATAGGCGAGCTCCGCATCGTCGAACTTTTCCTCGCGGGCTAGGGAGTCGCCCTCGACGAGCCGCATCGTGGCCACCCGGTTGCGTTCCCGCAGCAGGGTGGACCGGTACTGCGCGTTGCGGGGCTCCTGCTTCACCGCGCGTTCCAGTTCCGCGAGGGCGGCCTCGGGACGGCCGGCAGCGATGAGACGGTTGGCTTCCTCGTAGTGCTTGTTCGCCGCGCAGGCGCCGAGCACGATCACGGCGACCACGAGGGCGAGGCTTCGAAGCGAAGCGGAAAGGGCGGCAATCATGGGGTTCCCAAGGAAAGCGTCTGGCGCTGGTTGAGCGGCAAGTAGGTGAGTTCGATGCGGTCGGCCCGGACAGCGTCGACCCGGTAGGTGCCGTCGATCGTTTCGCCGTTTCGCACGGCGATGTCCCGCGAGCCCTGCGACAGGAACACGGTCGTGCGATCGTCATCGGCGAGCATGCCGACGTAGACGAAGGGAAGCGGCGGCGCCTGGGGCGGCGGAGGCGGCGGCGCAGCGGCCATGGCGGCCTCCTTCGCGGAGAGCTTGCGGGGCGGCGGCTCCCAGTTCCGTGGCGCAAAAGCGTCCGCGCTGCTGCCGCCGCGGGCGCGCATCAGGCGGGCGAGATCCAGATCGCTCGCGGGGGCTTCCGCACTGGGCGACACCGTGCGCGCCGGCTTCGGCACAGACGCTGTCGTCGCCGACGATGCCGTCGGCTTCGACTTGCGGACGGGCTCCTCGTTGCCGTCGACCCACTGGACGGCGGCTAGCGTGAGGGCAAGCGACCCGAACAGCAGCACGCGGCGGGATCCGGTACCTAGCTTCATTCCGGCGCCGCTCCGAAGAACACCGTGAAGCTGACCTGCGCCTCCAGCAGCGGCGAGCCGATCGACTCGCGCTTGACGATCACATCATCGAGCGCGGCGGCAGGCACCTTCTGCAGCGTCTCGGCGATGAACCCGCGAAGTTGCGGGTAAGTTCCCTTTACGGGAAGGCGGATCTGGTAGCGCGTCAGCCGTTCCTTGCCCGTCGTCTGCAACTGGTACTCCCCCGACTCGAGCGAGACACCGTTGCGCTGGGCCGCGACGTGAATCTGCCCGACCCAGTCGGGGAGTGTCGGGAGCGTCGGGAAGAACCCGTAGAAGTTCTCGAGCTGCGATGCGCGCGTGGGCGCGGCGCGACTGGCCGGCCCCTCACCCGCGGACTTGAGCTTGTTCCGCAACTGCGAGACGTCTTCGCGAAGGGAAGCGATCTGCCGCTGCGCCGGCCACAGGGCGGACAGAACGAAGCCCGCCACGAACGCGAGGCCGGCAATGCCCACGAGGCCTCGCCATTTCAGGCGTGCGCTCTCGCGGCGCATACGCCACGCGAAGTCCTGGATCAGCGCGGAGGTTGCCATGTCGCCTGAACCTTGAATGCCATGGGCCGCTGCGGATCGGCCGTCCGGATCTCGTGGGTGAGCAGGTGCGCCCCCTCGAGACTGCCGGTCGCCTCCAGCCGTGCGAGCAGAGTCAGCAGGGCATTGAGGTTGCGCGCCTCGCCGTCGAGCACCACTGTGCGGTTGCGCGCATCCGGCTGGATGGCGAGCAGCGCGATGTCCGGCGTGACTGCCGCCTCGACATCCGCGAACAGCGCATCCCATGCGAGGGAAAGTTGGTCGAGCACCACGTTCGCCCGGCGGATCTCGAGTTCGACCTCCCGCGAGGGCGCCTCCTCCGTGGCGAGCGACGGCAGGGCGCGTCTTGCGAGCCGGCGCGTGTCGTCCAGCTTGCCCTGCCAGCGCGCGAGCTCGGTCTGCGTGTCCTCGTACTCGCCGGCGACGAGCAGCGCCAGCACCGCAGCGATGCCGATCAGCGCCGTGCCGACCGTCTTGCCGCGGCGGGGTGCACGCGCGAAATTCATCTGCAGCGCCGGCGCGGTCATCCGCCGCTCCGCATCGCGAACGCAGCGGAGCCGACGGGCTGCACCTGGCCGGCAGGACGTTCCAGCCGGGTCACCACGTCCCAGTCCCCGATCTTCGGCGGCAGACGCTCCTCGCCGGATTCGTCGATCACGTGCAGGCGCCGGGGTCCGGGCGGCAGACCACCGAGCGCATCGGCCTGGACGAGTTCGGCCTCCAGCGCGGCCACGGTGCCCGAGGCGATGCGCGCATCCGCCAGCGCGTGCCAGCGGTCCCGGGCGAGAACCGCGAGCGTGAGACGGCCCGCTTCGAGATGGGCGAGGGCCGAGACCGGCGTGCGCAGTGCCGCCCGGTGCGCGTCGAACACGGCGGAAAACGTCGGCTCGAGGGAATCGAGTTTCTGGCCCGACTGGCTGCACGCGGCCTGGACCGCGACGAAGAGCGCGAGGTCGATCGCGCTTGCCGGGACTGCGGCCCGCGGCGTCTGCTCGCCGAGCCGAAGCTCCCAGTCCCGGGCGCGCTCGCCGTGGACGGCCGCGAATTCCATCTGCGCGTATGCCTTCCACTCGTCGTCGGTGGCGAGTTCGGTGCTTGCCGGCAGGAGCAGCCATCGGGACAGCGGGCTCGACACTTCGACAACGACATGGCCCGTGCGCCAGCGCTTGTCCTGCAGCAGCAGCGCCAGGGTGTCGATGGCGGCGCGCCACGGTTCTGCCGCGGTCGTCGGCGCGACGGGCACTAGCGTGCTCGCCTTGCACACGCGCCGCGGACCGCGCGACCAGCGCGCGACCCGCAGCTCGCGCGCGTTCACCCGGACGACCAGACGCTCACGCCACCAGGGTGACACGATTGATCTCCGTGAGGGTGGTTTCTCCAGCAGCCACGAGGGCCAGTGCCGAATCGCGCAGGAACTGGGTGCCTGACGCCCGCGCGGCTTCCTTGATGCGGCGGATCGGCTCGCGCGTGGTGATCATTTCCCGCAGTTCGTCGGTGAGCATGAGCATCTCCGCGATCGCCTTTCGGCCGCGGAAGCCCGACCCCCGGCAGTGGCCGCAGCCGCGCCCCGCGCGGAAGCGAAAGCCCTGCACCTGGTCGCGCGTGAGCGCCGAGTCGGCGAGCAGATCATCGGTAGGCACGTCGTCGGTCGCACAGTGCGTGCAGTTCACCCGCACGAGACGCTGGGCGACGATGCCGTTCAGTGCCGAGACAAAGCTGTAGGGGTCGACACCCATGTGGGTGAAGCGCCCCAGCACGTCGAACACGTTGTTCGCGTGCACGGTGGTGAACACGAGGTGGCCGGTAAGCGCGGCCTGGATGGCGATCTGCGCCGTCTCGGCATCGCGGATCTCGCCGACCATGATCTTGTCGGGATCATGTCGCAGGATCGAGCGCAGGCCGCGTGCGAAGGTGAGGCCCTTCTTCTCGTTCACCGGGATCTGCAGCACGCCGGGGAGTTGGTACTCGACCGGGTCCTCGATGGTGATGAGCTTGTCGTGCCCGTGGTTGATCTCGGAGATGGCGGCGTACAGCGTGGTGGTCTTGCCGCTGCCGGTGGGGCCCGTGACGAGAAGCATGCCGTACGGCTCGGAGGACAGACGCCGCAGCCACGCGCGCGCGTCGCCGTCGAACCCGAGGCTGTCGAGGGACAGGCCCTTCACCTGATCGGCGAGGCTCTGCTTGTCGAGAATCCGGAGCACGGCGTCCTCGCCGAAGATGGACGGCATGATCGACACGCGGAAGTCGATCTCGCGGCCCTGCACCGACACCTTGAAGCGGCCGTCCTGCGGCACCCGCCGTTCGGCGATGTCCAGCTCGGACATGACCTTGATGCGGGAGATCACCTGCTCCGCCATCTCGCCGCCGTTCACCTGGCTCACGTTGCTCAGCACGCCGTCGATGCGGTACTTGATCGCGAGACCGGTGACGGACGTCTCCAGGTGGATGTCACTCGCGCCGGACTTGAGCGCGTCGTACAGCGTCGAGTGCACAAGCCGGATCACCGGGCTCGTGTCGGCGCTGATGGTCTTCAGCGAGAGATCCTCTACGCCCTTGCCGGCCTCGTCCTGCGTCCGCCCTTCGACAACGAGGCTCTCCATCGCCCGCATGGATTCGCCCTGACGCGCCAGGAAGGCGACCACATCTTCGTGAGCCGCCAGGCGCAGCTCGAACGCGCTCGCGATCCTTTCCTCAGCCCAGGGCCGGAACCGCGGATCGAACGGGTCGGCGTGCACCAGCATCAGCGCACCGTCTGTGTCCCGGACGAGAATGCACTCGTGCGCCAGCGCCTCGGAGTAAGGCAGCACGTCGAAGGCGGCGGTCGTGGCGTGCAGCGCGGCCATGGGCATGACCGGCCGCATCAGGGTGGCGCCGAGGGCGGCGATGAACGCATCGCCTTCGAGGGCGCTGGCGGCCGAGAGGCACTCCACCACACGCTTCCCGGAAGACCTCGCGGCGACGCGCGCCGCATCGATCTGCTCGCGGGTGATCCGGTCGGGGAGATCGAATTCGTGCGCCTTCACTGGATGCTCCCGGCCAGTTCGAAGATCGGCAGATACATGAGCACAACGATGCCGCCGATCACGATGCCGATGAACGCCATCAGCAGCGGCTCGAAGGTCTTGGTGAAGGTGTCGACCCAGCGGGCGAGTTCCTCGTCGTGAAAGGCCGCGATGCGTTCCATCATCTCGCCCATCTGACCGCTGCGCTCGCCCACGCGCAGCAGCCGCAGGGATACGGGCGTGGTGAGCGCACAGGTCTCCATGGCCATCGAGATGGACTGGCCTTCGCGGATCATGCGGCTCGCGTTTTCCAGCCGCACGCGCAGTTCGGAATCCAGCAGCCCGGCCACCATGGACAGGGCCGGCACGATGGAGATGCCGCCCGCGAGCAGCATGCCGAGCGTGCGGTAGAACCGGGTGAGCTGATAGACGCGCACGCGCTCGCCCATGGCGGGGATGGCGCGGACCAGACGGAACAGGCTTGCGCGCGTGCCGGGCTGCGAGACCCACCACACGAGCACGCCCACGCCGACGACGAACCCGAGACCCGCCATGAGTCCGTTCGCCTCGATGAACTTGCCCCACTGCATGAGGAGCCGGGAAACGAAGGGGATGTCCTCCCCCATGTCCTCGTACACGTGCGAGAAGCGCGGCACCACGTAACCCAGCAGGAACATCGTCACGATGCCGCCCACGCCAATGAGGATCGCGGGGTAGATGGAGGCGCTGACGAGCTTCTTGCGGACGACATCGAGCTGAGACTGGTAGGCCACGTAGCGCTCGAGCGACTCGGGCAGATCGCCCGTGCGCTCGCTGGCGCGCACGGTGGCGATGTAGAGCTCAGGAAACGCCTGGGGCGCGAGCTGCAACGACGCGGAGAAGGGCTTGCCCTCGTACAGCGCGGCGAGCAGCCGCTGCAGAACGCCGCGGGTCTCCGCCTTGGATTCCTTCTCGGCGAGGGTCTCGATCGCCTCGACCAGACTGATGCCTGAACGAAGCAGCGCCAGCAATTCCTGCGTGAAAAGCAGCAGCGGAAACTTGGCGCGCCGACCCAGACCGGGCAGCGTCAAGCCACCGCCCCCCTGGACCGACAGCACGGCGTAGCCCTTGCCGACCGCCTGGGTCTGGGCGTCGGCCGCATCGCGAGCGTCCAGTTCCAGGGAAATCACCCCCTCGCCCGACTTCATGGCTTTGACCCGGTAGCGCATGGCGAGTCACTCGCCCGAAGCCGGGGCGGCCCGGTCAGGGATGATGGCCGGCACGGGGCCGGCATCGGACAGCGAAGACTTCAAGTGAGCTCTCCCCCAATCGCAACGCGATCGTTCGTTGCCAGGGAAGACGCGCGGGAAGGCGTTCAATTCCAGTTCCCGATGTCCTGGTTCTCGCCTTCGCCGCCGGGCTGGCCGTCCTTGCCGAAGGAGAAGATGTCGATTTCGCCCTTCTCGCCCGGCGACCGGTACTGGTACGGCTTGCCCCACGGATCGAGCGGGATGGTCTTCTTGAGATACGGACCCTGCCAGCGGGCCTCGTTGGTCGGCCGGGTTTCCAGGGCCGCCAGCCCCTGCTCCGTCGTGGGATAGCGACCGAGATCCAGGCGGTAGGTGTCCAGCGCCTTCTCGAAGGCGTCAATCTGGGCCTTGGCGACCTTGATTTCCGACTTGCCGACCTGCGCGAAGTACCGCGGACCGACATATCCGGCCAGCAAACCGATGATGACGATGACGACCAGCAGTTCGAGCAGCGTGAAGCCGCGGGCCCGGAACGCGGACGAACGGGACGAAGCGAAGGTGTGTTCTTTGAAAAGCAACAACTTAGGAGTCTCCATGGCCTTCTCTGAGTACGCGGGAAGATACCCAACGGATGTGACGGGAGGGTGAAGCCCGAAATGAAACCATCAAGAAATTGTCATGCCAGTGCGAAAACTTAGCGCCATGCTGCTATCGGCGCAATGCGCCGCCGACCGGCTCGGATTGATCTACCGCAACGCGACCCCGGTACGGACGGCGTTCAATGGAATTCCTCCAACGCCAGGGCGACATCATGGGGCAGGAAATCACTGACCGGCACTTCCGTCATCGTGATTTCGAGCATTTCCGGTCTCGCCTGCGTGAGGAGACCGCGCGACTGCACGACTGGTTCGAGGCAGGCCGCTTCGATCGCTCGGCTCCCAGGGCCGGGCTCGAACTCGAAGCCTGGCTCGTGGAGCGCGACGGGCGCCCGGCAACTCGGAACGCGGAATTTCTCGCGGCCATGCAGCGGGAGGACGTCGTCCACGAACTGGCGCGCTTCAACGTGGAAATCAACGCCGCGCCGCAGCCGCTGACCGACTCCGGTCTGGCGACCCTCCACGCCAGTCTGCAGGGTACCTGGATTGCGTGCCGCGACATGGCCGAGCGACTGGGCCTCGGCCTTGTGTCGATCGGCATCCTGCCGACCCTGCGCGATGAAGACCTGCAGCCCGTCAACATGTCGGACTCGGGGCGCTACCGTGCCCTGAACGAGCAGGTGCTTCGCCAGCGCCGGGGCCGGCCCATCGAACTGGCCATTCCGGGACCGGAGCCTCTCCGCACCGTCCACCGCGATGTCATGCTGGAGGCGGGCGCGACTTCCTTCCAGGGTCATCTGCAAGTCACGCCGGAGAACGCGGGCCGCTACTTCAACGCCTCGGTTCTTGCCTCGGCCGCAACGGTGGCCATCGCGGCGAACTCGCCGTTCCTGTTCGCCCACCGTCTCTGGGAAGAGACGCGCATCCCACTGTTCGAGCAGGCCGTCGCCATCGGCAGCAGCGATGCGGGGCTGCGCGATCCGCTGCCGCGCGCGGGGTTCGGCTCGGGCTACGCCGGCTGGTCACTCGCGGAGTGCTTCCGGGAGAACGTGGAACGGTTCCCGATCATGCTGCCGCTGGAACTGACGGACGATGCAGCGCGCCTGCCACACCTGCGACTGCACAACGGCACCATCTGGCGCTGGAACCGGCCGCTCATCGGCTTCGACGACGCTGGCGTGCCGCACCTGCGGATCGAACATCGCGTGATGGCCGCCGGCCCATCCATCACCGACATGATGGCCAACCTCGTCTTCTACTATGGTGTCGTCGCCGAATGGGCAAGCCGAAGCGAACCGCCGGAAATGCGGGTGGAGTTCGCCACCGCCCGCCGCAACTTCTATGCGGCAGCCCGGCACGGACTGGACGCCCGGGTTCTCGGATCCGACGGCCGGGAAGTGATGCTGCGCGACCAGATTCTCGAAGAGTTGCTGCCGCTGGCGCAGTCGGGTCTGGAAAGGCTGGGGGCATGGGGCAGCTACACGAATCAAGCTCTCGCGATCGTCGACCGGCGCGTTGCCGGCGGACAGACCGGTGCGGCCTGGCAGCGGCGCTACGTCGACCAACATGGCGCTGACGCCGGCGCCCTCACCCTGGCGTACGCGGCGCGGCAGCGGGACGACACCCCCGTTCACGAGTGGCCGGTCTGATGAACGTGCCGCTGGATTCGAACGGCAGCATCGCACTGCCGCCGATACATCAGGGGATTCCTGCCGGTTTTCTGGAAGTCGACGCGCACGACCTGCACACGATCCTTCCGGGGCCGACGCTCCTGCGCATTCCCGGGCGGCGACGGAACCCGCTGTTCGTCTCCATCCTTCTGCACGGCAACGAGACGGTCGGACTCGAAGCCATCCAGCAGGTGCTGAAGCGACACGCCGGACGGGAACTCCCCCGCGAGCTGGTGGTGTTCGTCGGCAATGTCGAGGCGGCGAAGGCCGGCCTGCGACATCTCGACGGACAGCCCGACTACAACCGCGTCTGGCCCGGGAGCCCCCTCCCCCGATCGCCCGAGACGGCACTCATGCAGGCCGTCACGACGTGGTGTCGCGACCTCAGTCTGTTCGCCGCCATCGACCTGCACAACAACACAGGGCTCAACCCTCACTACGCGTGCGTCGCGGCGCTCGATGCGACGAGTCTGCAGCTTGCCAGCCTGTTCAGCCGCACCGTCGTGTATTTCTGCACGCCGCCGGGCGTCCTCACAGCGGCGTTCGCGGCCTTCGTGCCGTCGATCACGTGCGAGTGCGGCAAGACTGGTGATGCCGCCGGCGTGACGCGGGCAGCGGAACTGGTCGAGGCGTGCCTGCATCTCGACGCGATTCCTTCGCATGCGGTGGCCGAAGGCGATGTCCATCTGTTCCACACGGTGGCCACCGTCCGTGTGCGGCCCGACGTCTCGATGAGCTTCGATGGCTCGGCCGCGGACCTCTCGTTCGTGGCGGACCTCGATCATTTCAACTTTCGGGAGTTGCAGGCAGGGACTCTGCTGGCGCAGACCGCACACCGCGATGCGCTGATCGCCGTGGACGAACACGGGCTCCATCGGAGTGACGAGTTCTTCGACGTCCGGGACGGCACCCTGCTCCTGCGTCGGGCCTGCATGCCCGCGATGCTCACTCGCGATCAGCGCGTGATCCGGCAGGACTGCCTCTGCTACCTGATGGAACGGATGCCACTGCCGCGCTGAGCGAACGCCAAGGTCGGGGTTCCTCGGCGTGCGGCCCGGTCTCCAGGATGTTCGTCGGGCCGTGCCACCGGCCATCGATCAGCCACGCCGCGATACCCAGCAATGCGTGTGCAGGCAGATAGAGGGGGCCCAGCACCTCTGCCTGGAGGGTGTGCTGCATCTCCTCGTGGGCAAGACACTGCCCGCTCCGGGAACACAGCCGGCCGGGTTGCCACCGGGGCGAGGTTCCATACACCACGACATGACCGAGCGCGATCGCGGTCGGCACCAGCGGGCTTTCCGTTACTTGAATGGCATTGTGGCCGAGGGACAACTTCGGTCGTCGCCCGACCGCCCAGGCGCACAGCAGGCTTGCAATGGCGAACGCGGCACCGACCACCGTGTTCGGAGACGCCCAGAGTTTGCGCATGGCGAACACCGCGAGACGCTTGGACGGCATGGTCTCAGGCAGGGGTCTGCTCGCGAACCGCGCTGCGTGTCAGCGCCCGGCGCATGAAGACGGCGCTCGCGGGGCAGGCGCCCTGAAACTCGGCGGAGGCGCGCAGAGCAGACGGAGCGTTCGCGATCGGATCGCGACGGAAGCCCCGGTGCTCGAAGTACTTCTCCGCCGTCGTGGTAAGCAGACAGATCTCCGCGATTCCGCAGGCGGCTGCGTTTTCGAGCATCGCTTCGACGAGGGCGTTACCCACGCCCTGCTCCCTCGCGGACGCCGACACGGCAACCGATCTCAGCAGCGCGGCACTGCCATAGTCCTCGATGCCGGCGCAACCAATGAGATCGCCACGCCGCTCGGCGACGCGGAAGCTGTTGAGGTGGTCACGGGCGCCGTCCAGAGGAAGTCTCTCGGACGTGAGTAGAGCGGCAATCGCCGGCCAGTCGGACTCGACCGCCTGTCGCACACGCATGGACGCCTCGCCGTTCATCGAGTCGCGGGCGCACGCAGCACGCCCGCCGGAGGCGTCGTCGCCGGGGCGACCCGGTTCACGACCCACACCAGCGACAGCATGACGGGCACCTCCACCAGGACGCCCACCACGGTGGCCAGTGCCGCGCCGGAATCGAGCCCGAACAGCGAGATCGCCACGGCGACCGCCAGCTCGAAGAAGTTCGACGTGCCGATGAGGCAGGCCGGTCCGGCGATGTCGTGGGGCAGCTTCAGCAGCTTTGCCCCGACCCAGCCGATCGCGAAAATGCCGTAGCTCTGGAGCACGAGCGGCACGGCGATCATCGCAATGACGAGCGGCTGCGCGGTGATGGTTCCGGCCTGGAACCCGAACAGCAGCACGACCGTGGCGATCAGGCCGACGATGGACCATGGCTTCAGGCGGCCCACGAAGTCACTCACGGCAGTGGCAGAACGACGGGACAGAACGTGCCGTGTCGCCATGCCCGCGACGAGCGGCAGCACGACATAGAGCACCGTCGACAGGAGGAGCGTTTCCCAGGGGACAGTGATATCGGTCACGCCCAGCAGGAATGCCGCGATGGGCGCGAAGGCGAATACCATGATGAGGTCGTTCACCGAGACCTGGACCAGGGTGTAGTTCGCGTCGCCGCGCACGAGCTGGCTCCACACGAACACCATCGCCGTGCAGGGCGCCACCCCGAGGAGGATCATGCCGGCGATGTACTCGGCGCCGGCCGCGGGCTCCACCCACGGTGCGAATACATATTGGAAGAAGAGCACGCCGAGAGCGGCCATGGTGAACGGCTTGATGAGCCAGTTGACCACCAGCGTCAGGACGAGGCCCCGGGGTCGGCGCCCCACGTCCTTCACGGCAGACCAGTCGATCTGGATCATCATCGGGTAGATCATCACCCAGATGAAGACGGCGACCACGAGGTTCACATGCGCGAACTCGATGCCCGCGATCGTCCGGAACATCGCCGGCATAACGAGCCCCAGACCGACGCCCACGGCGATGCCGAGGCCGACCCAGAGCGTGAGGAAGCGTTCGAACAGACCCATGAAGGGCGGTTCCTCGATCAGTGGGTCAGCAGCAGGACTTGGCAGCCTTCACGGGAATAGCAATGGGCTTGCCGCGGGTCGTCGGCGTGCAGCAGGCGGAGTCGTCCGATGCCGTGATCTCGGCTGCCGGCGCTTCCGCGGGTGCGCAGCATGCTGCGGCCTGAGGCACGGCGGCTTCGTTGAACACCGGGATGTTCGCGAGCGTATGGAAATGCTCCCAGGCGATGCCCTGCGGGTCCGTCACCCAGTGCTTCTCGCTGCGCGCATAGCAGCAGGTGGTCTCGCCTTCATCCAGCAGCGCCATGTCGGCGGCTTCCGCGCGGGCCTTCATCGCCGCGAGTTCAGCCGGGTCGTCCGTCTGGATGCCCAGATGATCGATGCCGGCCTTCGCGCCGCGCGTGGAGATCGCGAAGTTCACGGCCGGGTCGTCGAGCATCCACTTGGCGTAGTCCTCCTCCACCCGCGCCGGCGTCGTCGCGAACAGCTTCGAGTAGAAACCAATGCTCCGGGCGAGATCTTCGACATGTACATGGACGTGAAAGCGCTTCATGGTCGGCTCCTGGTCAGCAGGTGGTACGGCGGCGCGCACGGGGTGTCCCGCAGGACTGCCCCTGGCAGCAGTGATCGGTGAGATAGCCCAGCAACTCGTTCATCTGCGCGATGGCGGGCCGGTAGATGAGATTGCGGCCGTCGCGTTCCGCGAGCACGAGCCCGGCGTTGACCAGTTCCTTCAAGTGGAACGACAGGGTCGACGCCGGGATGTCCAGCATGGCGCCGAGCGCACCGGGCGTCATGCCGTCGGGCGCCGCGCCGACGAGGGCGCGGAAGACCCGCAGCCGGGCGGCTTGCGCAAGGGCAGCGAGGGCGGAGACGGCAGCTTTCTCTTCCATGCTTCCAGTTTCATGGAAATGTCAGGCATGGTCAAGCGCCACGTTCGACTCGCGTTCCCCGCGGTGCACCGGCCTGCGAAACGTCTTACCCTCCGCCTGGTCGGGTTCCCCATTGAGCGGGATACGCAGGAGGCGTCGACGATGACGATGAAACTCATCACCTGGAACGTGCAGTGGTGTCGCGGTGTGGACGGGCGGGTCGACCCGGCGCGGATCGCATCGTGCGCTCGGTCGCTGGCGGACTTCGACGTGCTGTGCCTGCAGGAAGTCGCGAGCGGGTTTGCGGGGCTCGAAGGCCACGACGGCACCGACGAAATGGCGGCGCTCGGTGCTGCACTTCCCGGCTACCGCGGCTTCTTTGGCGCCGCGACCGACGTCGCCGGTCCGGACGGACGGCGCGACGTGTTTGGCAATGCGGTGTTCACCCGTCTGCCCGTGAAGCAGGTGTTCCGGCACCTGCTGCCGTGGCCGGCGGATCCGTCGGTGCCGAGCATGCAGCGTCTCGCGCTGGAACTCATCGTGGCGACCGGGCGCGGTGAGGTCCGGGTGACATCAACCCACCTGGAGTACTACTCAGCATTGCAGAGAATGGCGCAGGTGGACGCGCTCCGCGCGATCCACACGCAGGCCGTGGCGCATGCGCGCAGACCGAGGGCGTCGGGCCGGGGCGGCGAGCCCTTCGAAGCCGCGTCACGACCTGCGAGCGCCATCGTGTGCGGTGACTTCAACTTTCAGCCGGACAGCCCCGAACATGCCCGGATGACCGCGGCATTCCCCGGCGGGGAACCCCGTCTGGTCGACGCCTGGATCGCCGCGCATCCTGGCGAGCCCCATCCACCGTCGTGGGGCGTGTTCGATGCTTCCTGCCCGCGGATCTGCTGCGACTTCGTCTTCGTGTCCGAAGACCTCGCACCGGGCTTGGGATCCGTGCACGTCGACCAGACGCTCGACGCCTCCGATCACCAGCCCGTCGTGGTGGAACTCGCAGACTGAGCTGACTGGCTAGCGGCCGTCGAGGACGATCTCGCGCAGCACGTTGCGCACCTCGAGTTCAACCTCCAGATCCACGACCGGCGGACGGCCGTAGTGCCAGCGCAGGCCGCGATGCGTCCCGTCGCCCATGGCCGGGGCGAGCAGGCCGGTGACGAGCCCGTCGACGGGATGCGCCGAGTAGAACTCGACGTGACTCGCGTCCGCCACCGCAACGCCCAGCGAGGCGACGCGCTGCGTGACCACGCGGATCACGTGGGCGACCTTCGTGCGCATGCCTTCGGGAGAGACGTCGCCGGCGGCCACGATGCCCGACGGCGAGTTCTCGGTCATGCCTGCCATCACGAACGTGCCGCCCTTCGACGCACTGGGGACGGTATAGGAGAAACCATGAACCGCGGGCGCCTCCGGCGGCTCGAAGGCAGGTACCACGTTCGTCCGTGAAACAGGGTTGCGCCCTTCCACGAGCAGCCCCCATCGGATGAGGCGCTCCACGTAGGGCGCATTGAATCGCTGGAACTCGTCGAGGGTGAGCTGCCGCGGCAGGCGCAGCTCCATGCCGCACAGAGCCTGCATCGGCCGGCCGATGGCCGAGAGATGGGACTCGATGAAGCCGTAGCCGTCTTCGAGCGGCAGCCAGGGACGAAGCACCGCATGGACGATCTCGAAGCCCGGCAGGGCGACGGCGCCGCCGGCGAACACGGCACCGCCCGGCAGGAATCGATAGCCGCGCTCCGGCAGTTCCACCAGCGACGGGGTCTGGGCGCGGACAGTACCCGCAACCAGCAGGCCCGCGCCCACGACAGCGCGCAGCGCGCTCCGGCGCCTGACAAGATGTTCGAGGTCATACGACTTCATGAAGATTGCTCCTCGGTCCGCTTTACGTTCTACTGGCCCCGGGAGAGCGCGAGCTCCCCGGGCCATTCCGGTAACCACCCGACCCGCCACGACACCTGAAGGTCTGCGCGCGTCGTCGTCGGTTCACCGGGCAGTCCCACCCTTTCACGACACTCGACCTTGACCGCATCGACACACCGGGACCGGCAATCGCGCCTCCCGGCTCTGGCCCACGACGCACACGGCGCCCGCCGGGTGGACCTGCGCGCAGTGGTGCTGCTCGCCCTGCCTCTGATGCTGAACAGCGCGATGCAACTCGTGCTCAACCTCACCGACACGTGGTTCATCGGCCGGATTTCCACCGAGGCCATGGCGGCGATGGGGGCAGTGCATTTTCTCGCCATCGTGTTCCTGCTGGCGCTGGGCGGAGTCGGCCTCGCGGTACAGACTTTCGTCGCGCAGGCCTATGGTGCCCGACTGGGACGACGGGCGGCAATGAGCACCTGGCAGGGACTCTGGGCCACGCTCCTGATGTCGCCACTGTTCGTGGCAGTGGCATTCGCGGGCGCCCCGCTGCTGGCGCCGTTCGGCATCGACGGTGCCGTCGTCGATCAGGCTGTCGCCTGGTGGCGACCCCGTCTGCTGGGCGGTCCGCTGGCCGTCGCGCTGTGGGGGCTTTCCGGTTTCTTCAACGGGCTCGGTCGCGCGCGGGTGACGCTGTTCGTCATGCTGTTCGTCGCAATCGCCAATGCAGCATTGAACGCGCTCTTCATCTTCGTGCTCGACTGGGGCATCGCGGGCTCCGCGTGGGCAACGACGGTATCGCTCGCGATCGGCTGCGCCATCTCGGCCGCGCTGTTTCTGTCTCCCGCAATGCAGCATCCGTTTCGCACGCGGCTCATGTGGCGCTTTCGTGCCCGTGAATTTCGGCGCCTGCTGTCGGTCGGCATTCCGACCGGAATGTTTCCGGCAGTCGATCTGGTGGCGATCTCGCTGTTCCAGCTGATGCAGGTGAAGCTCGGTGTGGTGCAGGGCGCGGCGACACAAATCGTAATGATGCTTACATCCATCGCCTATCTGCCCGCCATCGGCATCGGCATCGCCGGCACGACGCTGGTGGGTCAGTCGATCGGCGCCGGCGATCGGGACTGGGCGCAGCGGGTCGGCAACGTCACCATTGTCCTCTCGGCGGTCTACATGGGATTCGTCGGCCTCGGCATCGGACTCGCAGGCCCCTGGTTGGTGCCGTTGTTCACCGACGTGTCGCAGTCAGGTGCAGAAGACGTCGTGAAACTCGGCGTGAAAATCATCTGGATCGCAGGCGCTTATCAGGTGTTCGATGCCCTCAACCTGACCGCGGCCTTCTGTCTGCGCGGCGCCGGCGACGTGAAGGTGCCCACGCTTTATCTCGTGGTGCTCGCATGGGTTGGATTCGTTCCTCTCGCCCACATGTTCTCTTTCGCCCCGGGAGAGGGCTGGGTGAATTTCCTGCCTCACTTCGGTTGGGGAACCATCGGCGGGTGGTGGGCGTCTCTGGCTTATATCTTTCTTCTTGGGGTGATGATGCTGTCGCGCTGGCACTCAGCGGCCTGGCGGCGCATCGAGATATACCGTTGAACAGCGGAGCCGCATGGGGTTGGCACCGCACTTGCGTCAGGGGGACGCATGAAGATCGAGTTTCGTTTGCTGCAAGAGATGCACGGCTACGCCATGACTCATGGCCACGCCCCGAATCTGGCGAAGTTCGCCCGGCCCATCACCAATGAGCGTGACTACCGCGAGTCCAAGAACCTGCTCGCGCGCATCATGCGGACCGCCCGCGACCAGGAATCCGCCGTCCGCGCGGAAGCCCTGCTCCGCGAGATCGTCGATTACGAAATGCGACACGACAGCGACGCGGCGGAAATCCCCGCTGCGCACGACTCGTCGGACGACTACAGCAATCTCCAGCGCCGCTGGAGCGATGTAGACGACCACTGATTTGCCGCACGCAGTGCGGGTTCCGGACTGCGACCGCCCGCGGGCTTCCCTATGACGGGAAGCGACGCCCCAGTTCCGCCACCTCGTCCCGACTCAGCAGCTTCAGCTTCTCGCCCCTCAGCATCAGGAAAAGCTTGGCCGTCTCCTCCAGTTCTTCCGTCGCGTAGACCGCCGCATCGAGATCCGCTCCGGCGATGACCGGGCCGTGATTCGCGAGCAGGATCGAGTGATGTTTTCCCGCCACCTCGCGCACCGCGTCGGCCAGCGCCGGGTCGCCCGGCGGAAAGTACGGCAGCAGCACGAGCCGCCCGATCTTCATCACGTAGTAGGCCGTGATCGGCGGGATCGGATCCTCCTTCGCCAGCCCGTCCAGCACCGACACCGCGACCGAGTGGGTCGAATGCAGATGCACGACCGCCCCCGCCCGGGGTCGCTCGCGATACATGTTGAGATGCAGGAAGTTTTCCTTGGAAGGCTTGTCGCCCGACAGGTGCGCCCCGCTCTCGTCCACCTTGGAGATGCGGGCCGGGTCGAGCCGACCAAGACACGCGTTGGTGGGGGTGAGGAGAAATCCATCATCGAGCCGCATCGACAGATTGCCCGCCGAGCCGAACGCGAGCCCGCGGTCGAACAGCGACTTGCCGAGCATCGCCATGTGCTCGCGAGCCTTCGCCTCGCTCATCGATAGACTCCGAACGCCTTCGTGAAGAAATCGACCGTACCGAAGTTGCCCGACTTGAGCGCGAGCGCGAGGCGCGGCTCGCCGAGGCTGGCGGTCCACGGCACGCCTGGATCGATCTCGGCGCCGATCATCAGACCTTCCACCCCGAGCGCGCCGACCACCGCACCGGAAGTCTCGCCGCCCGCGACCACCAGTCGCCTCACGCCCCGGGCCACCAGACCCTTCGCAATCTGCGACAGCGTCTCCTCGACGAGCGTGCCGGCGTGCGCGCGACCGAGTTGCGACTGAACCGCGCTGACCGCATCCGGCGACGCGGTCGAGTACAGCAGGATCGGCCGGTCGCCGAGTCGCGCCCCCGCCCACTCGAGTGCCTTGCCGACGACGTCCTCACCGCGCGCAATGGACAGCGGATCGATCTCGAAGGCGTCGTGGGTCTGCTTCATGTTGGCCACCTGCGCCTGCGTGGCGGCGGAACAACTGCCGGCAAGGACTGCCGCATGGCCGGCAACGGCCGGCAATGCCATGCCCTGCCCCGTCTTCAGCAGACCCTGGCGCACGAAGTTGGCGGGCAATCCCATTGCCATGCCCGACCCGCCGGTCACCAGCGGGAGATCGGCGCAGGCTTCGCCGAGAATCGCGAGATGCCGGTCGCTCAGCGAGTCGAGCACGGCATGGCGGACACCGTCGGCACGCAACTTCGCGATGGCCGCACGTACGGCCTCGGCACCGGCTTCGACGACCGCTGCCGGCACGAGACCCACCTTGCCGCGCGTCTGCTGCTGGAGCACGCGAACGAGCGACGGGTCGGTCATCGGCGTGAGCGGATGGTGCCGCATGCTCGACTCCGACAGCAGAACATCGCCGACGAACAGGTACCCCTGATACACAGTGCGCTTGTTGGTCGGGAACGACGGATTGAACACCGTGAAGTCCGTGCCGAGCGACTCGCACAGCGCCTCGGCCACCGGGCCGATGTTGCCCTGGGGGGTGGAGTCGAAGGTCGAGCAGTACTTGAAGTAGAACTGGCGGGTGCCCGCTTTCCGCAGCCAGTCGAGCGCCGCGAGGGACTGCTGCACGGCCTCGGCGACGGGATTGCTCCGCGACTTGAGCGCGACGATCACCGCGTCGGCATCCGGCACCGGGAAGCCCGGTCGCGGTACCCCCAGCAGTTGAACGGTGCGCATCCCCGCCTTGACGAGGGTACTGGCCAGATCCGTGGCCCCGGTGAAGTCGTCCGCGACGGCTCCGAAAAGCAACTGTCCCACGCTCACTCCTGGTTAGGAAAGTCTGATCGAACGGTGCATTCGTGAACGGCGGCAGAAGGCGAGCGCACGACGGCCGCCGTCGATGGGCGGATGGTACTCCGCGACGGATGGTGGAGTCAGGCAGGACTGGGCGCGGTCCCGCCGGGGGTCAGATGCACCGCCGGCCGGGAGGTCAAGCGAGAAGACCTACTTCGGACGCACGACGTCGAACAGGTAGGCGATGATGGCCTTGCGGTCGTCAGCGGACGGCGCATTGTGATTCGGCAGAAACGTCTCCAGGCGAGCCGCACGGTCTGCCTCTGGCGTGCGGACGACGAGCTTCAGCAGTCGGTCGTGAGAATGGCAGGCAACGCACTTCGCCTTCACCAGCGCCTCACCCTTGGCCACGTCCTCGTCGGCCCAGACGGCCGAGCACCCCAGCATTCCCGTCAGAAGCCAGTGCCATACGCGCATCGCGATCTCCTCGTTGTCTCGGCGGCAGGCATCGGACCTGTCGACAGGATCCATTTGAGCGCGTCACCCCATAGCACCGGCTGATCTGGATCAAACAACGGTACCCGTCACTTCCAGTGGGGCGGGATGGTCTTCGAGAAATAGGGCAGCGACTCGACCTGCTGCATCCAGGCCTTCATGCGCGGGCCGATGAGCCCGGCGATGTCGAGGTCGGCCTTGCGCTTGTCCATCCGCAGCGCGAGCGCGACGTGCGGGTAGGCGACAAAGTCGGCGGCCGACGGCTCGGCGCCGGCAAGCCAGGGGCCAGTGACGATCGACTCCCAGCGGGCGATCTCCTTGCCGAACTCGGCGCGCGCCTCCGCGATCGCGGCCTCGTCCCACTGTTCGCGAGGCTTGAACAACACCTGGCCGAGCAGTGAATCCATGGACGTGCCGAGGTAGTTGTCGGCCTCCAGAACGAGGCGACGGACGAGCGCCCGGCCCCGAATGTCACCGGGGAAGAGCTTCGGTCCCTGCGGGAACCGCTCGTCGAGGTACTCCACGATCGCGGAGGACTCGTACAGTGCGAATCCGTCGTCCACGATCACCGGCACCTTGCCGCGCGGGTTCAGCGCCCGGTACTCCGGCGTCTTGTGCTCCCGATCGGAGAACGAGATCATCTTCAGCGTGTACTCCGCACCCTTCATCTCCAGGCTGAGCCAGACGCGCCAGGCGAACGGCGAGCCGGAACCGCAGTAGAACGTGATGGCCATTTCGGTGTCTCCAATGGAATCGGACGGCGCATTGAAACATAGGGAGAGGCGGACCCGATATGGATGATGTCGTTCTGCGCGCCATAGCCAAGTGGCCGAACGTACCCAACGCCTACCACTGGCTGTCTCTGGACGCCCGGGGCCAGTGGCTGCTGAAGGGAGACCGCATCACCAATCCGGCCGTCACGGCTTTCATCGGGCGGAACTACGGGCACGACGAGCGCGGTCGCTGGTTCTTCCAGAACGGGCCGCAGCGGGTGTTCGTGGCCTGCGACCTCGCTCCACTGATCTTCCGGACCGAGTCCGATGGCGCAGAAACAACTCTGGTCGCCCAGACCGGCGCGAGCCTCCGGGCGCCCGATGCCGTGTTCATCGACGAACTCGGCCGCGTCCTGTTCGCGACATCCTTGGGCCCAGGAGCTTGCGACGACCGGGATCTGGCGACCCTCTGCACCCGGATTCAGGACGCCAACGGATCGGCGATCGATGACGATCGTCTGCTGCGCTGGCTCGCCGGCGAGGAAGACTTCGAACTCGATATGGATTTCGGGAGCACTCGGCTTCCGGTGAGGCGGGTCGAATCGTCCCGCCTGGCGGCGGTCCTCAGCTTCGATCCGTCGCCGGCGCCTGCCGCCGGCGAGCCCGAATGCTGATGCCGGCGCAGCGACGCCAGGCACCGGGCTAGCGGATGCGCCTGCCGGTGAACGACTCTTCGATGTTGTCCCGGAACCAGCTCCCCGGTGACGGGGCCGCCAGAAAGCGCCGGTGGAGTTCCGCCGACACCCGGGTGTACTGGATGATCGACCCGCTGGAGAACTCGACCTCGAGCGTCTGGCTGCCCGCGTCGTAGCCCACCGAACGGATCTGACTGGAGTTGAGTTTCTTGCGCTCCACGGAGCCTCCTACTCGGCCGCACCGGCCACGATGTCCTCGACCAGGGCTTCCGCCTTGCGCAGCTGCTCGGCGAAGGTTTCCCCGATGCCCGCCACGCCCATGCGCCGATAGACGAGATACACCCGGTCCGGTTTGGCCTGCAACGAGTACACGGCGATCGAAATGGGACAAAGCGCAATGGCTCGCGGATCCGCCGCGCTGGCGGCATGCGAAAGGCGCGCGGAACAGAACTGGATCACGGAAGCGTCGCCATACACCGGAGTGGAGACCCCGAAATCCTTGCCGGTACGCTCGAGCATCTGGCCGATCTCGGCCACGCCGGTGACGTTGAGTCCGCGCTCCTCGATGGCGAAGATGACCTGCGCCTTGACGTCGGCATAGGTACCGGCGACCTCCCTCGAGACGAGGTCCTGGGGGCCGTCAGCCGCGATGGCGGGACTCGCCCGAAGGACGACTACGGCGACCGCGACGCTCAGCGCCAAGCCGACTTGACGGACCACGTACGCGAGCCATCGCCGGGCTCGGGAGCCGACGGGCGGGGAGACTAGGTCTGGAGAGTGATTGGCAGCGTCCACATCGATTCCCGGGGGTTCCGACGCACGGAGAATAACCCGGAGTCGCGCACCTGGAGTGACGCACCTGGATTGGCACAAAGGCACCCGCGCAAGCGGGACATATCGGGACAGTGGAGCGGGACTGCGAAGACCGTTGCCGGTCGGACTGCAGTGCCTGTCTTCGAAGCAGACAGGTCGGAGGTGATGCCAAGAGCCCGCGGATCAGTGACTGGTATCCATCTCGGATGCAGAGCTGCCCGCAGGCATCTGGGTAGCGATTAGTTCGGTCTACCCGCTACAGGAAAGGGCCACGCGGCTGGAGCCGACATCGGTTTCGGCGCAGCAGGGGCAGGGGCCGCAGCGGCAGGCTTGGCAACAGCCTTCTTGACCGCAGCCTTCTTGGCCGGAGCCTTCTTGGCAGCCGCAGGCTTTTTGGCCGCAGCGGGCTTCTTGGCCGCGGCTTTCTTGGCTGCAGGCTTCTTGGCAGCAACCTTCTTAGCTGCCGGCTTCTTCGCCGCTACCTTCTTCGCTGCCGGCTTCTTGGCAGCAACCTTCTTCGCGGCGGGCTTCTTGGCAGCAACCTTCTTAGCTGCCGGCTTCTTCGCCGCTACCTTCTTCGCTGCCGGCTTCTTGGCAGCAACCTTCTTCGCAGCAACCTTCTTCGCAGCAGGCTTCTTGGCCGCAGCCTTCTTGGCCGCCGGCTTCTTCGCCGCTACTTTCTTCGCAGCAGGCTTCTTGGCCGCAGCTTTCTTAGCCGCCGGCTTCTTCGCCGCTACTTTCTTCGCAGCGGGCTTCTTCGCTGCAACTTTCTTCGCGGCGGGCTTCTTCGCCGCAGGCGCCTTTTTCTTCGCCGGCGCCTTCTTGGCCGCGGGGGCCTTCTTCTTGGCAACTGCCATTTCAATACCTCCTAAAGAGAGTTGAACTGCACACTCGTGATGACGTCTTCGAAGGATTCGATGACACCAGCACGACTGCAGGGGCGCGCTTACGCAAAAAGCATGCTTGTCGCGTATTCACACCACCGCAGCGGGGGACCGCACGCGTCTGGCATATGCGCCACGTGCGGGTTCGAGCGCGCCTCGGCACGCGGCCGCGCGACAGGCGCGCGGGCTCCGTGTGCGAAGCACTCGAGGATTCTTTGAGGGGAGAAAGGCCGTCACCGCGAACCTGAATCGGCTCGCGGCGCGGTATGGGGGCAGTCAGCCTAGGCTCAGTGTCGGGCGACACGCCTACCCCGTTGTTGAGACGGCAGGTGCTTCAGCCTTGCCAACCGGAAGCACCTCGCCTTGATCGTTTCGCAGGAACTTGCCGCTCCTCGATTCCCATTCGTCTACCCGGGGGAGCGCGGTTGACCGCGCCCGTCCGGCCCGTACTTCATTCCCACGTCAGCGTGCCTCCGGTCTGATACTCGGTGACCCGCGTCTCGAAGAAGTTCTTCTCTTTCTTGAGATCGACCATCTCCGACATCCAGGGAAACGGATTGGTCGCACCCGGATACAAGGTGTCGAGACCGATCTGCTGACACCTGCGATTAGCGACAAATCTGAGGTATTCCTTAAACATCGGTGCATTCAATCCGAGTACGCCCCTCGGCATCGTATCCTCTGCGTAGCGATATTCCAACTCCACACCCTGCTGCATGAGGCCGCGGATCTCCTCGCGGAAGGCCTGCGTCCAGAGTTGCGGGTTCTCCAGCTTGATCTGGTTGATCAGATCGATGCCAAAACTGCAGTGCATGGACTCGTCGCGGAGGATGTACTGGTACTGCTCCGCGGCGCCGGTCATCTTGTTCTGCCGGCCGAGCGCGAGGATCTGCGCGAAGCCCACGTAGAAGAACAACCCTTCCATGATGCAGGCAAAAACGATCAGGCTGCGCAGCAGCTTCTGGTCGTTCTCGAGCGTGCCGGTCTTGAACTCCGGGTCGGTGAGGATCTCGATGAACGGGATCAGGAACTGGTCCTTGTCCCGGATGCTCGACACCTCGTGATAGGCGTTGAAGATCTCGCCTTCGTCGAGGCCCAGGCTTTCGACGATGTACTGGTAGGCGTGTGTGTGGATAGCCTCCTCGAAGGCCTGCCGCAGGAGGTACTGGCGGCACTCCGGGGCGGTGATGTGCCGGTAGGTGCCCAGCACGATGTTGTTCGCGGCGAGGCTGTCCGCGGTCACGAAAAAGCCGAGGTTGCGCTTGACGACAAGGCGCTCGTCCTCGGTCAGCGCGCCCGGATCCTTCCACGTGGCGATGTCCCGGCTCATGTTCACTTCCTGGGGCATCCAGTGATTCGCGCAGCCCGCGAGGTACTTCTCCCAGGCCCACTTGTACTTGAACGGGACGAGCTGGTTTACGTCTGCCATGCCGTTGATGACGCGCTTGTCCTCCACGCGAACCCGGCCATGACTGCTCGGGGCTTCGGCAGGCGCAGGCTTGGGCGGCTGGAATCCGCCGCGGGCCGTCATCGGCATCGGGGTGGGTGGCAGGCTGTCCTCGAATTGCAGCATCGGTGGTTTCCTTGGTGACTATTGGGGGTGGTGTGCGAAGGGAAATACCGCCGTCCTGAGCGAGCCGGCGATCCGGCTGCGCGTCGTGCTGCCCGCCGTCCCCTCGCCGCGCACGACGAGGGTTCCAGGCAGCGCCGCGGACCTCACTGGCAGGCCTCGCATTCCGGGTCGTCGATGGCGCAGAACTTGGGTTCTGCAGAGGCCTCGGCGGCCATGCCGAGCCCGCCGTGGGCAGGGACGGCATTCAGCTCACCGCCGCGGCCTGTACTCTTCTCGGCAGAAGTTGCCGCCAGAGTGCGCAGGTAATAGGTCGTCTTCAGGCCGCGGAGCCACGCGAGCTTGTAGGTGTCGTCGAGCTTCTTGCCCGACGCGCCGGCCATGTAGATGTTGAGCGACTGCGCCTGATCGATCCATTTCTGCCGGCGCGAGGCAGCCTCCACCAGCCATGACGGCTCCATCTCGAACGCCGTCGCGTACAGCGCACGAAGGTCTCCGGGAATCCGGTCGACGCGCGCCAGGCTGCCGTCGAAGTACTTGATGTCGGCGACCATGACCTCGTCCCAGAGATTGCGCTCCTTCAGATCGCGCACCAGGTACTCGTTGGCCACGGTGAACTCGCCGGACAGGTTCGACTTCACGTAGAGGTTCTGGTAGTTCGGCTCGATCGAGGCCGACACGCCCACGATGTTGGCGATGGTGGCGGTGGGGGCGATCGCCAGGCAGTTGGAATTGCGCATGCCGTACTGCGCGATGCGCTCGCGCAGGGCCGACCAGTCGAGGGTCTCGGAGGTGTCCACCTCCACGTAGCCGCCGCGGGCTTCGGACAGCAGGGCGAGCGTGTCCTGGGGCAGGACGCCCTTCGACCAGAGCGAGCCTTCGTAGGTCGAGTAGCGGCCGCGCTCCCGGGCGAGTTCGGTCGAGGCCCAGTAGGCGTAGTACGCCACGGCTTCCATCGATCGGTCCGCGAATTCCACGGCTTCCCGGGATGCGTAGGGCACCCGCATCTCGTGCAGGCAGTCCTGGAAGCCCATGATGCCCAGCCCGACCGGGCGGTGCTTGAAGTTGGCGTTCCGGGCCTTGTTGACCGCGTAATAGTTGATGTCGATGACGTTGTCGAGCATCCGCATGGCCGTGCTGACCGTCCGGCGGAGCTTGTCGACATCGAGCCGGCCGTCCTTCATGTGGGCGACCAGGTTCACCGAACCGAGGTTGCAGACCGCGATCTCGGACTCGGAGGTGTTGAGGGTGATCTCGGTGCACAGGTTGGAGCTGTGAACCACCCCGACGTGCTGCTGGGGAGAGCGCAGGTTGCAGGGGTCCTTGAAGGTGATCCAGGGGTGCCCCGTCTCGAACAGCATGGAGAGCATCTTCCGCCAGAGCTGCACCGCCGGAACCTTCCTGAAGAGCTTCAGCTCGCCGCGGGCGACTTTCTCCTCGTAGCGGTTGTAGGCGGTCTCGAACGCCTTGCCGAACTTGTCGTGCAGGTCGGGAGCGTCGGCCGGGGAGAACAGGGTCCACTCGCCGTTCTCCATCACCCGCTTCATGAAGAGGTCGGGGATCCAGTTGGCGGTGTTCATGTCGTGGGTCCGGCGCCGATCGTCGCCGGTGTTCTTGCGCAGCTCCAGGAACTCCTCGATGTCGAGGTGCCAGGTCTCGAGGTAGGAGCAGACCGCGCCCTTGCGCTTGCCGCCCTGGTTGACCGCGACGGCCGTGTCGTTCACCACCTTGAGGAACGGAACGACCCCTTGGCTCTTGCCATTGGTGCCCTTGATGTGGGAGCCCAGCGCCCGGACCGGCGTCCAGTCGTTGCCGAGGCCGCCCGCGAACTTGGACAACAGCGCGTTCTCCTTGATGGCGTCGTAGATGCCCTCGAGATCGTCCGAGACGGTCGTCAGGTAGCAGCTGGAAAGCTGGGAGCGGTTGGTGCCGGCGTTGAAGAGCGTAGGCGTGGAGCTCATGAAGTCGAAGCTCGACAGCACGCCATAGAACTCAATGGTGCGGGCTTCGCGGTCCACCTCGTTCAGCGCGAGCCCCATGGCGACCCGCATGAAGAACGCCTGGGGCAGCTCGATGCGCCGGCCCTGGACGTGGAGGAAGTAGCGGTCGTACAGCGTCTGGAGGCCGAGGTATCCGAACTTGAGATCCCGGGCGGCGTCGAGCGCCTGGCCCAGCCGGCCGAGATCAAACGTGGCGAGCCGCTCGTCCAGCAGCCCGGCCTGGATGCCCTGGCGGATGAAGTGGGGGAAATACTCGGCGTAGCGCTGCGTCATCGCACGCTGGCCGGCAGGCTCACCCAGCACCTCGAACCGGATGCTGTCGAGCAGCAGGCGGGCGGTGACGTAGCTGTAGGCCGGGTCCTTCTCGATCAGGGCACGGGCTGCCAGGACAGTGCACTTGCGCACTTCGTCCATCGAGACGCCCTCGTACACGTCGCGCATGATGTTCTGGAGGATCAGCGCGGGATCCACGGCATCTCCGAGCCCATGGCAGGCATCCGCCACCAGCTCGTTGAGGCCCGCCATGTCGAGCGGCCGCAGGTTGCCGCCATCATTGACGTTGATGGCGGCGGGCGCGTGCTGCGCTTCCTTCGCCTTGGCGCGCTCCTGGGCACGCTGCTCCCGGTACAGAACGTAGGCGCGGGCAACGTCGTGCTCGCCGGAACGCATGAGCGCGAGCTCGACCTGGTCCTGGATGTCCTCGATGTGGACCGTGCCGCCCTGCGGCTGGCGGCGGACCAGCGCGCCGACGACCATGTCGGTCAGCTGCGCGACGAGTTCACGGACGCGGGCCGAGGCAGCGCCCTGCCCGCCGTTGACGGCGATGAACGCCTTGGTCACCGCCACGGAAATCTTTCCAGGCTCGAACCCGACAACCGCGCCGTTGCGGCGGATCACCTTGTAGTCGCCAAATCGCGACTCCTTGGGGGCCGCGGTCTCGGCGGTACCGAAGACCGCGTCATCACGGCGAAGCATCGTGGATTCGGTGGAAAGCTGCATTCGTCCTCCTGACGGGGCTGCGCGCCGGCTGCACGCCACCCCTAGATGTTGTGCCTGGCAGTCTGACTGGCCACCAGGGATCGAAGAGACACACAAGATGTTGTGTGTCGAACCGTAGGCAAAGACAAATTCTAGTGTTTGGGTGTCGCGTGTCAAGGGCAACAGGACGGACTTATCCGGCTTGCATGGCGCCACTCGGTTGCATCAATGGCGCATCTGCATGGGCGGCGCCGGTCCGATGACCGACGAAGACCGGGAAGCGGGCCGAACGGGTACGACCGGTGGCGAGACGGGAGCGTCAGCCGCGCATGCCGGCCCAGCGGGCCGCGGTCGCGACGGTGGCGAAATGAATGTCGACGGTATCTTCGATGTGGCGTGAGTAGCCGCCGGCCATCGCTACGGCCACCGGCACCCCCGCATCGAAGCACAGGCGGAACACCCGGCGGTCCCGCTCCGCGAGGCCTTCCTTCGTGAGGGCGAGGCGCCCCAGACGATCGTCGAGAAACGGGTCGGCCCCGGCGAGATAGATGGCCAGATCGGCCTGCGATGCTGACAGAGCGTGACAGACACCGCCGTCCAGGGCATTCAGGTACTCGTCATCTCCGCTGCCGTCCGGCAACTCGATGTCGAGATCGCTGCGCTCCTTCCGGAAGGGGAAGTTGTTGGCGCCGTGAATGGAGAAGGTAAACACGCTCGGATCGTGGGCGAGAATCGCCGCCGTCCCGTTGCCCTGATGCACGTCGCAGTCGATCACGACCACGCGCCGCGCCAGTCCTTCCGCCTGCATGGTGAGCGCCGCGACTGCACTGTCGTTGAAGACACAGTACCCCTCGCCGTGGTCCCGAAAAGCGTGATGGGTACCGCCAGCGAGGTTCACGGCGACACCCGATTGCAGCGCGGCACGGCAAGCCTCGATGGTGGCGCCCGCCGACCGCCGGGAGCGCTCCACCATTTCCGGTGACCACGGGAATCCGATGCGGCGCACTTCCGCCGGGGTCAGTTCGCCACGGCAAACCCGCTCGACATAGGCCCGGTCGTGCGCTCGCATCAGTTCCGCGTCGGTGGCGGCGCGGGGCTCCGCCAGCGCATCCGGCAATGCCAAGCCAGCCTCGTCCACCCTCGCGCGAAGCCGTGCGTACTTCTCCATGGGAAAGCGATGGCCTTCGGGAAGCGGCAGAACGAAGCGGTCGGTGTAGAAGATGCGCACGGCGCGGGACGGGGAAGCAAGCCCCTCTCAGATCGCGATACCGGGCGATCGGTTCACGAGCGAACCGCCGGACACACGGATGTGTTCACCGCGATGGCCGGTGGTCGGCGAGGTCACCGATGCTCGGCAAGGGTCCGGCGGAAACGCGGCCAGTCGAAGCACGGGCCGGGATCGGTCTTGCGGCCCGGGGCGATGTCGCTGTGACCCACGACATCGGCAATCGGATAGCGGCGATGAATCGCCGCGGCAAGCGCCACGAGTGTGGTGTATTGAGCGTCCTCGAACGACGTGTCGTCCGTGCCTTCGAGTTCGATGCCGATGGAGAAGTCGTTGCAGCGGCGCCGACCGGCCCACTCGGATTCGCCGGCGTGCCAAGCCCGGGCGAGGCAGGACACGAACTGGATCGGGGTGCCATCGCGACGCACCAGGAAGTGCGACGAGACCCGGAGGCCGCGCAGCCGGTCGAAGTACGGATGGGTGTCGCAGTCGAGGCGGCCGAGGAACAGGTCAGTGACTTCCGGACCGCCGAACTGCCCCGGCGGCAGCGTGATGTTGTGGATGACGAGCAGATCGATCGGCGCACCTGCGGGCCGGTCGTCCTGATGAGGGGACGGGACCATCGTGGCCCGGTCCGCCCAGCCGGCACCGTCGATCTGCCAGGCGCGTCGATCAGGCAAGGATCACTCGATGCCGAGCCGCTCCATCCGGTAGCGGATCGAGCGGAACGTGATGCCCAGCAGCTTGGCCGCCGCGGTCCGGTTGAAGCGGGTCTTCTCGAGCGCCTCGAGAATCGCCTCCCGCTCCACGCGATCGAGATAGTCCTGCAGGGGCCACTTGCCGTTGCTGCCGGCCGGCGCCGCCTCGCGGGTGACGATCTCCGGGGGCGTAATCTGGAGGTCTTCTTCCGTGATGCGACCGTTGCTGCACAGCGCGAGCGCCCTCTCGAGGATGTTCTCCAGCTCGCGCACGTTGCCGGGGAAGTCGTACTGCTGGAGCGCACGCATGGCGCCGGGCTCGATGTCTGGCTTGGGGCCTTGGACGTGGCGGGCCAGACGGTCGAGGATGATCTCGGCAAACGTCGGCACGTCTTCGCGCCGGTCGCGCAGCGCGGGCATGCGCAGCTCGATCACGTTGAGGCGGTAGTACAGGTCATGGCGGAACTTGCCCGACTCGACGCACTCGCTCAGGTTCTGGTGGGTGGCGCTGATGATGCGCACATCCACCGCCTCTTCCTGGGTGTAGCCGACCTTTCGCACCTTCTTTTCCTGGATGGCCCGGAGCAGCTTCACCTGCATCGGCAGCGGCAGGTCGGCGACTTCGTCGAGGAACAGCGTGCCCCCGTGCGCGGCCTGGAAGAAGCCGTCTCGGTCGGCGTCGGCCCCGGTGAACGCCCCCTTCCGGTAGCCGAAGAACTCGCTCTCCATCAGGTTCTCGGGAATCGCGCCGCAGTTGACCGGAACGAAGGGCTTGTCGCGCCTGACGCTCTTCTGGTGGATCAGTCGAGCCGCCAGTTCCTTGCCGCTACCGGACTCGCCGGTGACATGCACGGGCGCCTCACTGCGGGCCAGCTTGTCGATCATCTCGCGGACATGCTGCATGGCCGCGGAGGTACCGACGAGTCCCTGATCGGGGCTGGGGCGGGACTGGCCGCCAGCAGGCAGGGACAGGGCCGACTTCACGAGGGTCCGCAGCTGCTCAAGCGAGACCGGCTTGGCCAGGTAGTCGAACGCGCCCGCCTTCAGCGCCGCGACCGCATTCTCCGTATTGCCGTGGGCCGTGATCACGGCAACGGGCAGGTCCCGGATGTTCTGGGAGACGTACTCGACAATCTGCAGCCCCTCCCCGTCGGGGAGGCGCATGTCGGTGAGGCAGAGGTCGAACTGGCCGGTCTTCACTTTCTCGATAGCTTGGGCCACGCCCATCGCCCGCTCCACCTCGAGCCCCATGCGCAGCAGGGTGAGCTCGATCAGTTCGAGGATGTCTTCCTCGTCGTCGACGATGAGGACAGAACGGGTCACTGTCCCGCCGGCGCCGGAATCCTTTCGTTTCAAGGTTGCTTCTCCTGCTTGTCGTCCGATCCGAAGCCCTGCGACCGCACTGACGGACCACGATCGTGATCCTGTCCGGGCCCCTACACGCTCCTGATGACCACCATGAACTGGGCGCCGACCGCACGCTCTATATAGGACAGGCTTGCCCCGTTTGCATCACAGACTTCCTTGGCGATGTAGAGCCCGAGCCCCGTGCCGCTCGACGCGGTCGTGAAGAAGGGCTCGAACAGGTGGGCCCGCAACGCCTCGGGCACCCCCGGCCCATCGTCTATGACACTCAATTCTACTGTACCGGGTGCACCGCCCGACGCCACCGTGATACGGACACTGCCGGCTTCCCGCCGGCAATACCGAAGCGCATTACGGCACAAATTCCACATGACTTGATTGAGATGCGACCGGTCGAAGCTCACCCGGGGGCGGGCGGACAATTCCACCCGCATCAGGGAGCGGTCGATCTTCTCGATCTCGCAGAACTGCGTGACGAAGTTGTGGAGGAAATCGGCCAGGGCGAAGGTCTCCCGCACGGCCCGGTCGCGGCGATTGAGCCGCAGGACGTCCTGCACCATGCGGTCGAGCCGCTGGGCATTGTCGTGGATGATCTGGAGGAGGCGCCGCTGGGTCTCGTTCGCGCCCTGCTCTTCCTGGAGCAGTTCGGTGGCGTGGTTGATGGCGGACAGCGGGTTGCGGATCTCGTGGGCGATGTTCGCGGTGAGCCGCCCCAGCGAGACCAGCTTCATCTGCTGCGCCTGGGTTTGGATCCGGGTCAGGTCCTCGATGAAGATCACCACTCCCTGGCTTTCCCGCGAACCGACGGGGACGAAGCGGGCCGCCGTGACTTTCTGGGTGAGGATGGTGCGCAGCGGATCGAAGCCGGCCTGGGGATTCTCCCGCCAGCGCGTAAGGCGCGCCGCAAGGCCGGAGTTGTATTCCTGCAGGTACAGGTCCCGGACTTTGGGCGCCGGGCCCAGCAATTCTTCCGCGCGGGCGTTCATCTGGCGGACGATGCCCCGGGCATCCACGACGATCACGCCGTCCTGCATGTCCTGCATCACCAGCTGGCTGACCTGCGACATGCTTGCGAGGTCGACCTCCCGCTGGGCAGCCAGTTGCTCGCTCGCCGTGGCACGCTTTGCGAGGGCGTGCGCCAGCCAGGCCGTGGCGAAGTAGCCGATGGAAAGGAACCCTGCCTGCAGGTACAGGGTGTAGCTGCCATAGAAGAACAGCACTTCATAGGTGTGTTCGAGCAGTACGGCAACGGACGCGAGTGACGCGAAGAAGAGCGTGAGCCGCCCGCGGCTGATGATCCCGGCTGCCGCCAGATTGGCGAGCAGGAGCAGTCCCAGGCCGCTGGAAATACCGCCGCTCGCGTGAAGCAGCAGCACGATGAACAGGATGTCCCCGCCCACCTGGATGACGAGTTGGACCGGGAAGGCCGGGCGCCGCGCGGCGATGGTCCCGAATCCGATGGCGGCGAATACGACATATGCCGCGCAACCCGAGATGAACAGGGGACGATTCCAGGCGCCGAAGATCAGGCTTTGCCCAAGGACGGAGGTCCCGAGCATGAGGACCGCGGCAACGGCCAGACGATAGCCGTTGAAATAGAGGAGGGAACGCCAGTAGCTGTCGGGGTAGTCGATGGCTGCCGTGGGCAGCTCAGGCATGGGCGATGAGTCCGGAACCCCTGCCGTCGAGGGGTCGACCACCGGAGGCGAGGTCACCCTTCGCCCTTGCCTCGCTTCGGAGCCACGCCGAGCCGGCGATGCTCGTCACTGCAGAAGAAGCTACCCTGGGACAGGAAGCTCTCGCCCTTGGGAAGGTGCACGCCGCATTGCGCGCATCGCACCATATCCTCGGCACCCGGCTTCGGCTGGACTGCGCCCTCTTCGCTCTCCGAGCGCTGGCGCGCGAGCGAGCGCTGGTAGTTCTTGAGAAGAAGAACCACCACCGCGAAAACAGCAGCTAGGACAATGAGCTTGACCATGGACGCACCGGGTTTGGCTTGGAATCGGTGGACGGTTCGGCTGTATGAAGATCAGGTGCGGTGCCGTTGGGCATTGAATTGGACTCGATGGTCGGGGTGAGAGGATTCGAACCTCCGACTCCTGCGTCCCGAACGCAGTACTCTACCAGGCTGAGCTACACCCCGAGCGACCTCTGGATCCGCGGGCCACCGCACCTCGGCCCGATCGCCGGCCCGCAGCGTCGATCCGAAATGCACCAGGACCGACGACCGCTGCAAGCGCATTCACGTGGGCGGAAGACCGATACACGTGTCATTGCGACCTGCTGACCGCGAAAGACGACAAGTGTATCAGACTCTCCCGATATGGCGAATGGCTCAAGCGCGCCAGACACGCCTGTGCGCGGTCGACTTCGGCCTGCGCCGCCGCCCGCGCATACTCGAGCGCGCCAGTACGACGGATCGCGTCGAGGACCGGCCCGAATTCGGTGAGGCCACCCTCCTGGATCGCTCGGCGGACCAGCGCGGCCTCCTCGGACGTGCCGTTCCGGACGACGTGGATGAGCGGCAGCGTGGCCTTACCCTCTGCGAGATCGTCCCCGAGATTTTTGCCGGTCACCCCGAGGTCGCCGGAGTAGTCGAGGACATCGTCGATCACCTGGAAAGCCGTCCCGACATGCATGCCGAAGCTCGCCAGATCGTCCTCCACTTCGCGGGGAGAATCCGCCAGGACAGCGCCGAGCCGCCCGGCCGCCTCGAACAGCTTCGCGGTCTTGAAGCGGATCACGTCAAGGTAGGCAGCCTCCGAGACATCGGGGTCGTGGACGTTCATCAGCTGGAGCACTTCGCCCTCCGCGATGACGTTGGTGGCATCGGACAGCACCTCCATCACGCGCATGCGACCCACGGACACCATCATCTGGAACGCGCGGGAGTAGAGGAAGTCTCCGACCAGGATCGACGCCGCGTTGCCGTAGATTGAATTGGCTGTCGTCCGGCCCCGACGCAATTCGGACTCGTCGACGACGTCGTCGTGCAGGAGCGTTGCGGTATGAATGAACTCGACGACTGCGGCCAACTCATGGGCCGCCGGCCCCCGGTAGCCGCAGGCACCGGCTGCCAGCAGGAGCAGGACGGGCCGCAGACGCTTGCCACCCGCGCCGATCAGGTATTCGCTCACCTGGCGTACGAGAATCACCTCGGAATGGAGCCGTGCGCGCACAATGGCGTCCACGGCCTCCATGTCCTCGGCCACGAGAGCGCGGATGTCGTCTGGAGACAAGGTTTGGACCAGGGAAAATAATGGATGGTAGGAAGCCGCTCCTCGGGGTGTCAAGCCGGATCGACGCAGTTCCCCAAGGTTTCGATTGACTGGGCCCCGCAATTTTCGGAAAATACCGGCCTTTTTTGCCACACGGATTCCAACAGCCATGTATGCGGTAATCAAAACGGGCGGCAAGCAGTATCGCGTGAGCGCCGGCGCCAAAGTGCGAGTTGAGCAGCTCCCAGCCGACGTCGGCTCGGAGGTCGTGATCGACCAGGTCCTGATGGTAGGCACCGGGGACAGCGTGACGATTGGCAAGCCCATCGTCGCCGGTGCGAACGTCCGCGCCACGATCCTGGGGCATGGCCGGGCCGACAAGGTTCACATCTACAAGCATCGCCGCCGCAAGCACTACAAGAAGCAGGCGGGGCATCGTCAGTGGTTCTCCGAGATCTTCGTCTCGGGCATCGACAACGGCGCCGGTCAGGTTGCCACTGCCGAGGCCCCCAAGGCTGCCGTGGTCGACGACCTCACCCGCATCGAGGGCATCGGCCCGAAGATCGCCGAGGTCCTCGCGAAGAATGGCGTCACCACGTTCGCCCAGCTGGCCGAAACCGACCCGGACAAGATCACCGAGATGCTCAAGGCCTCCGGTGGCCGCTTCGGGATGGCCCGTCCGGCAACCTGGCCCCAGCAGGCAGCCCTGGCTGCCGCCGGCCAGTGGGACGAGTTCAAAAAGCTGACCGACGAGCTCGTCGGCGGCGTCAAGAAGTAAGGAGCGCAAGCAATGGCACACAAGAAAGCAGGCGGAAGTTCGCGTAACGGCCGCGATTCGGAGTCGAAACGCCTCGGCGTCAAGCGCTACGGCGGACAGATCGTCCTCGCCGGGAACATCCTGGTCCGCCAGCGCGGGACCCAGGTGCACCCCGGCGTCAACGTGGGTCTGGGCAAGGACCACACGCTGTTCGCCAAGATCGACGGCATGGTCGAGTACGCCGTGAAGGGCCCGCAGAAGCGCAAGACCGTCAGCGTGGTGCCCGTCGCCGCAGCCTGATCGTTCGTTCGGTTCCCCGGAAAAGCCCTATCGGCCCCGATAGGGCTTTTCTGTTTTGATGTCCCCGGCAGTCACCCCCTCCACAGGCCCCTCCCTCCATGAAGTTCGTCGACGAAGCCACCATCGAAGTCCATGCCGGCAAGGGCGGAGACGGCATCGCTTCTTTCCGCCGGGAGAAGTTCATCCCTAACGGCGGTCCGGATGGCGGGGACGGCGGCAAGGGAGGCAGCATCTGGGTCGTGGCCGACCAGAACATCAACACGCTCATCGATTTCCGGTTTGCGCGGATACACCGGGCCCGCGATGGCGAGAAAGGCCGTGGCTCCGACTGCTACGGCGCTGGCGCCGATGACATCACGCTGCGCATGCCGGTCGGCACGGTCGTGACCGACATGGAGACCGGCCTGCTCGTGGCGGACCTCTCTCACCACGGCATGCGCGCCCTGCTGGCCAAGGGCGGCAACGGCGGCCTCGGAAACATCCATTTCAAGTCGAGCACCAACCGGGCGCCGCGTCAGTGCACGCCTGGAACACTCGGCGAGCATCGTCGCCTGCAACTCGAACTCAAGGTGCTTGCCGACGTCGGACTCCTGGGCTTGCCCAATGCCGGCAAGTCGACCTTCATCCGATCCGTTTCGTCAGCGCGACCGAAGGTGGCGGACTACCCGTTCACCACCCTGCACCCGAATCTCGGCGTGGTCCGCATCGACCACGCCAGGAGCTTCGTCATCGCGGACATTCCCGGGCTGATCGAGGGTGCCTCCGACGGCGCCGGCCTCGGGCACCAGTTTCTGCGCCATCTGGCGCGCACCCGCCTGCTCCTGCATCTGGTGGACATGCTGCCTCCAGACCCGGAAGCCGACCCGGTACGGGATGCTCGCTCCATCGTCGAAGAATTGCGGCGGTACGACGAATCGCTCTACGACAAACCCCGCTGGCTCGTGCTGAACAAGGTGGATCTGCTGCCGGAAGACGAACGCGCCACACGCATCGAAGCCTTCCTGGATGCTTTCCTGGGTTCAGCGAACGAAGCCAGAATGCCCGTGCATGTGATTTCCGCGCTCACGGGCGAAGGCTGCCGCGAACTCACCTTTGCCATCATGGATCATCTCGATGCCGTCCGGGCCAGGGAGGCGGTGCCCGAGTCCCCGGAAGAGGAAGCGTCTTGAGCACGGTCAGTGTGGTTCGAGACGCCCACCGCATTGTCGTGAAGGTGGGGTCGAGCCTCGTCACCAACGGCGGCCAGGGCCTCGATCGCGATGCTCTCGCTCACTGGGCGCATCAGGTGGCGCGCCTTGCCCGATCGGGCAAGGAAGTATTGCTGGTGTCGAGCGGCGCCGTCGCCGAGGGCATGCAGCGACTGGGCTGGAAGCGCCGCCCGAAAGCGCTGCACGAACTCCAGGCCGCCGCCGCCGTCGGGCAGATGGGCCTGGTTCAGGCCTACGAGACGTGCTTTCGCAGCCACGACCTTCGCACTGCCCAGATTCTGCTCACGCACGAGGATCTCGCGGATCGCCGCCGTTACCTCAATGCGCGCACGACGCTCCGCACCCTCCTCTCGCTGGGCATCATCCCGATCATCAACGAGAACGACACCGTCGCCACCGACGAGATCCGCTTCGGCGACAACGACACGCTCGGCTCCCTGGTGACCAATCTCGTGGAAGCCGACGTCCTCGTGATCCTCACTGATCAGCCGGGTCTCTACACGGCGGACCCGCGCAAGGACCCTCAGGCAACGCTGGTGAGTGAGGCCCGCGCTGGCGATCCTGCCCTGGAAGCGATGGCGGGTGGCGCGGGCAGCGACATCGGGTCGGGCGGGATGCTCACGAAGGTGCTCGCGGCGCGCCGGGCCGCCCGCAGCGGTGCCCATACCGTCATCGCCTCCGGCCGCGAATCCGAAGTCCTGTGGCGACTTGCCCAGGGGGAGGCCATCGGATCCCAACTCATCGCGCCGACGGCGACTCTGGCCGCTCGCAAGCAGTGGCTCGCCGATCATCTGCAGGTGCGGGGCAAGCTCCATCTGGACGAGGGCGCCACTCAAGCGCTCGCGAGCGGTGGCAAGAGTCTGCTGCCCATCGGCGTGCGCGATCTGCAGGGTGATTTCGAACGGGGCGAGGTGGTGAGTTGCCTGTCCCCCGACGGTCGGGAAATCGCCCGCGGGCTCGTCAACTACAACGCGTTGGAGACCCGGCGCATCCTCCGCACGGCCACCGCCGACATCGAGGCCCGCCTGGGCTATATCGATACCCCCGAACTGATCCATAGGGACAATCTCGTCCTGCTTTAGGAGGACGAGATTGCGTCGCAGGCTGACCTGGCGTCAGCCAGGTCAAGGCCCCTTGGGGGCCGGCCGAAGACACAACCCAACTGCTATAGCAGCACCAGGTTGCGGCGTAGGCTGATCTGGCGTGAACCAGGTCAAGGGCCCGAAGGGACCGGCCCGAGACGTGAAGGGTGAAGGGTGAAGGGTGAAGGGTGAAGGGTGAAGGGTGAAGGGTGAAGGGTGAAGGGTGAAGGGTGACCCTCCACCCCGATTCACGTTCCCTTCGAACTGCAGGACTGCGAGAAATCGGTCAGGGAGTCCGCTGGCTCAACATGCCGTCGTTCGACTTGCGAATCTTCGCGACCACGGCCTCGCCGTTGCGAGGCACGACGCCATCCCGATCGCAGACGTACTCAATGAACAACGTGTATCGGACGGCATTCAGACCCGTCTGATCGATCCGTCTCCACACCGGTGCCGGCACTCGCGCCCATGCGCCGTTGTCCCGCCCGGTGGCATACATCTTCCACTCCTGGGTGGCACATCGGACACCTTCATAGCTCACGTTGTCGACACCGGAGGGCGTCCGGATGAGCAGCGCGTAACGTGTGATGCCATCGCCACCAACCGTGATGGACCCGGTGTCCAGCGCCGTCTCGTGCTTGATGGATCGCTGCGCCTTGAACTTGAGCCAGTTCTTCGCAACGGGGGCGGGCGGGAGGTTGACGAACTCGTTTTCGGGGAGGAGCGAGTTCTCGGAATCATAGAACCCGCTCATGCCTTCGTCGGAGTCGCGCTTAAGGCCACGCGTGAGCGCTCCCGGCTCCTGCGGCTTGATCTCCACGTTCTTGCAGCCGGAGACCAGCACGCCGACCGCAATCGGCAGGAGCAGCAGGAAGCGCCCGAGCATTCTCACGAGGGGAAGACGAGATCGCCCAGAAGCGATTCGCGGACAGGGGCCGGAACGGGATCGGACACGGCCGTGTAGTTTTCGTGGTCCACCCCGACGACCAGCTTGGCACCGCCCTTGAGGGCCGCCTTCATCGGTTGGGACAGTTCGAAGCGGAGGAAATGCACGGAGGCGGTCTTCTCGTCGTTTTCCCGGTCGAGATCCTCGTCGGCGATCGCCAGCACGCGATCGCAGCCGGCCACCTGCACCCATACCTTGTCTTCGATGCCGCGCAGCCGCGCGAGCTCGCGCTGGCGCTCGTCAACGTCGGGGTATTCGATGAGCATCGTGGCCTTCCAGTTACTCCCGTTCGGAACGAGCGGATTGTACGCGTCCAACTCGTCCTGGATGCCGGCTTCCTCGAAAATCTTCTCGATCCGGAGCATCTCCTGGATCTGGTAGCGCATGGTCAGTTCGTCCTCGAAAACCAGCGTCACGTGGTCGCCGAGAAACACCTGTCGGTGCTTCTTGTGCTCCAGCACGCGGGCCCGGAACTCCTTGCGGGAGCGGGCGTAGGCTTCGAGGGTCAGGAGGCTGTCACGGGTGATGGAGGGCATGGCTGTCATGGCTTCGTTCGGTGCGTTGAGGAAGATCCCGCCTCACAGGCCGTAGGCGATGCGGACGAGACTGATGGGATGCTGTTTCGCGGCATTGGTTTCACCCATGCCCTGAAGAATGTGGCGGCCGGCGATGGCGCAGTCCGAACTCACGTAGTCGGGCGCCGCATTGCCCATCGCCTTGAAGACGGGCTTGCCGATCTTCATGGAGTCCTTGAAGTACTCGCTCTTCACGCCCCAGGTGCCGTCGTGCCCGGAGCAGCGCTCGACCACGGTCACCTTCGTACCGGGAACGAGTTCGAGAAACTCGCGGGTCTTCTGCCCCATGTTCTGCACCCGGAGGTGGCAGGGGATGTGATACGAGACCTTGCCCAGCGGCGCGGAGAAATCGGTCTTCAGCAGGCCGTCCCTGTTGCGCAGGACCAGATACTCGAACGGATCGAACATCGCCTCCTTCACGGCCTGCACGTCGGCGTCCTTCGGGAACATGAGCGGCAGTTCCTGCTTGAACATCAGCGTGCAGGACGGCACCAGCGTCATGATCGCGTAGCCCTCCTTCGCGTACTTCGCGAGCACCGGGATGTTGCCGTCCTTCAGCTTCTCGACGGCATCCAGATCGCCGAGTTCCAGCTTGGGCATGCCGCAGCAGTTCTCCTTCTCCACGATCACGTGCGGGATCTGGTTGTGCTTCAGGATCTTGATGAGATCGTGCCCAAGCCCCGGCTCGTTGTAGTTGACATAGCACGTGGAGAAAATCGCAACCTTGCCGGGCGTTGCCTTGCCGGGCACCACCGGAAAGGAATCATCGGGGCGTGCCGTGGAGCGGAACTTGGCGCTGTCGTACTCGGGAAGCTCGCGGTCCTGATGGATACCGAGCATGTTGTCCATCAGCTTGCGGGTGGCGGGGGTCTTGTTGACCTTGTTGACGATCTGCACCACCACCGGGATCGACGCGAGCTTGCCCAGCGCGTCGGTCGAGGAAAGCAGCTTGTCGCGGAAGTTGGTTTCGCCCTTCCGGAACTTCACCGCCTTGGCCCGGAGCATCAGGTGCGGGAAGTCCACGTTCCACTCGTGCGGCGGAACGTAGGGACATTTGGTCATGTAGCACAGGTCGCACAGATAGCACTGGTCGACGACCTTCCAGTAGTCCTCCTTCTTCACCCCTTCCACCTCGAGCGTCTCGTTGTTGTCGACGAGATCGAACAGCGTGGGAAACGAGTTGCAGAGGCTCACGCAGCGGCGGCATCCGTGGCAGATGTCGTACACGCGTTCCAGTTCCTCGAACAGGGACTTCTCGTCGAAGAAGTCCGGATTCTTCCAGTCGATCGGGTGTCTGGTGGGGGCTTCCAGGCTGCCTTCGCGCATGGGGGGCTCTTGGGTGGCTGTGGGAGGTAGGAAGAGATGCGGCAGGGATCAACCCTGCCGCATCGGACTGCCAGCAGGACTCGCGGGCTCAGTCGGTCAACTGATCCAGGGCCTTCTGGAAGCGGTTGGCGTGCGAGCGCTCCGCCTTCGCCAGCGTCTCGAACCAGTCGGCGATCTCGTCGAAGCCTTCCTCGCGGGCGGACTTCGCCATGCCGGGGTACATGTCGGTGTATTCGTGCGTCTCACCGGCAACCGCAGCCTTCAGGTTGTCACGGGAGGAACCGATCGGCATGCCGGTCGCGGGGTCACCGACCACTTCGAGATACTCCAGGTGACCGTGGGCGTGACCGGTCTCGCCTTCCGCCGTGGAGCGGAACAGCGCCGCCACGTCGTTCTGACCTTCGACGTCGGCCTTGTTTGCGAAATACAGATAGCGGCGATTGGCCTGCGATTCGCCAGCGAAGGCCGCCTTGAGGTTGCCCTCGGTCTTCGAGCCCTTGAGTTGCATGTGGACCTCCAAGTATTCATCGATGAATATGGCCGGACGGATGCGCCGGCGACAGACCCGACTTAGACTTCGTCTAAACGGTAAACGCAGTATAAGCGCCGCATTTGTCCAATGTAAAGAACTTTCCTGTCCAACCCGTCGGCGAAACACCCCACCAGTCCGCCCGCCGTTTCGCGTTCAGACAGTGTCGGCTCTCCCAACTCGCCTACCTTTGCGATCGGTCAAGAAATCCGGTCGGCAAATCTCGCAGAACGGTGGAGAATTCTTCGTGTGGCCCTCAAGAGGACGCGCAGCATGCCGTTCTGCCGGAAGATGCGAAGCATTCGGACCGCGCGGATCGCCCGAACCGTTTCCCGGATTGATGTCGGGTCACGGCGGCCTCGTTTCGCGGTCGCGTCATCCAATCAGCAATTCACGGGGTTCCGCCACCAGACCAATGGCGTCAGGGCTTCGCCTTCGGTCGGGCGGGTCGACGCTTCCCCGTCCCGACTTCCCGGGAATGACCTCGTGCCGGGCATACGGTCCGTTCAGTCGGACCGTCCTCACACCTTCGAGGTGCGGCCTGCCGGCCGCGACTGATGCCCCTTTCCGGCCTGGACTCGAACCGCTCCCGCCTCACCAATCCCTGGTGGGTGATGGGGATGACGTTCGTCTTCACCTTGCTGGTGTGGGTCGGCCTGCGCTACGACGAAGCCCGCACGGAAGACGAACGGTTCCGCCGCGCCTATGGAAGGGTGCTGGAACAACTGCAAGTCCAGTTCGCGACCATCGAACAGATCATGTTGGCCTCATCCGGACTGCTCGCCATCCGACCGGACCTCGGCGCGGAGGAATGGAGCGCGTACGTGGAAGGCCTTCACCTTCCTGCCATCGGGCGCCTCGGCGCCACGGGTATCGGGTTTCTGGAACGAGTGAATCGTGAGGACCTGGAAGCGCACCTCGCCAGGCGGCGCGCCGCGGATCCGCGTTACAAGGTCTGGCCCGAAGGCGATCGCCCCGTTTACTTCCCGCTGGTTCTCTCCAGTCAGCCTCGGCCGGGTTCGGTGGCGCCCCCGTTCGGTTTCGACCCGTCGACCAACCCCCAGCGCCGCCAGGCGATCGACCGGGCTCTGGCTACCCGAGGAATCGCCTATTCCACCGTAGTCCAGTTGAAGGCGATCGACCCCAAGACTGGCACGGAGAGTGTCGAATCCGGACCCGCAGTCGCGATCTATGCGCCGGTCTACGGCTTCCACGGCGCTACCCCGCCGGGGGCCGGCGCCCGCGGAGAGCAACCGCACCTGGGGTTCATCCTGTCGGCCGTGCGCCTGCGCACGATGATCGACACGGTCGCCGATCGCGTCCCCGAAGCCATCCTGAGAATCCGCCCGCCAGGCGCGGAAGACTTCATCGACGGGCGTCAGGTCGCCGGAAGCCAGCACGCACGATTCCGGGAAGCCGGCGATGTCGAGATCGGCGGTGCACGATGGACGGTCGAAGTGACGTCCGTCACACCGCGGATCGCCTTCATCCGCGCGGACTTCGTCCTGCTCGCCGGCGCGCTCATGAGCCTGGTGGCCTTTCGCTGGGCCCGCATGGTCGACCGGAACCGGGAGCGTGCCGAAGCGGAACTCAGCCGTGCACGCGACGACACGGAACAGCGGTTCCGCGACCTCGCCGACACGGCGCCGTTCATCACATGGCTGTCGAATCTCGATCTGCGCGTCACCTATCTCAACTCCCGCTGGTGGCAGTATGCCGGCGTGCCGCCGCGCGTCCTTCCACGGGAGGGAATCGAGATGAACTGGGTGCATCGTGACGACTTGCCGCGACTCGATGCGGCCTTCCAGCGTCAGAAGGCTTTCGGGGAAGTCGTCCGCCTGCGGCGCCACGACGGTTCGTTCCGATGGTTCCACGTCTCCGGGGAGCCGCGCCTGGACGGGAACGGCCAGTGCACCGGCTTCGTGGGCACCGCAGTGGATGTACATGATCAGCAAGCCGCCCAGGAACTCCTGCTTACCAGCCAGGAGCGTTACCGGCTCTCGGTCGCCGCGAGCGGCACCGGCATCTGGGAGTGGAATCTCGTGACCGGACGGCTCTTCTGCAGCCGGGCCTTTTTGCAGATGATGGAGATCGATCCCGCGAGCCTTGCCAGCACGCCGGACGGCCTGGGCGACGGCTTCTACCTGGACGCAGGCGCCTTCGAGGATTTCGACCTGCGCCTGCACCCCGAGGACCGCCCGACTCGCGAGCGGGCCCTGCGGGACCTGATGCGAAACCGGGCCCCACTGGACCTCGTGCTGAGGATCCGCACGCGCGCCGGAAACTACCGCCACTACCACTCCCAGGGCAATGCCGTCTGGGACGACTCGGGCCGGACCGTCCGTTGCGTCGGCGCGCTCACCGACGTCACGGAACTGAAGGCTGCGGAGCTTGCCGCGCAGAGGAGTCATGCCTTCCTCGATGCCATCATCAACGCAATTCCGAACCCGATCATCGTCAAGGACGACCGGCTGCGCTGGTCCATGATCAACGATGCGTTCGTCCGCACCTTCCGGATCGACCGTCGCAAGTCTCTCGGCAAGCGAGACGGCGAACTGCTGCCGCCCGACGTCGCCGACCGTACCGAACGGGAGGATCGGACGATCCTCGACACGGGCACGGCACTGCTGACGGAGATTCTCTCCGGCATCGTGTCCGAGAACCCGCGCTGGTACCTGAAACACAAGTCTGTGATCTCGATGCCCGACGGCAGTCGCTATGTGATCAGCGTGTCCACCGACATCCACGACCGCAAGCAGGCCGAACTGGAAGTGGAACGAAGCCACCAGTTCCTCGATGCGATCCTCAACGGGCTGCCGATTCCGGTCTTCGTCAAGGACCGCGACCACCGCTGGGTTCTGGTGAACGACGCGGGAGCTGCCCAGTTCGATCGTCCGCGCTCGTCGCTGATCGGCATCTCTGACGCAGATCTCCTTCCGCCCGACTATGCCGCCATGGCCGGAGCCGAAGAAGATGAACTGTGGGCCTCGGGCGGACGCTCAGTGAGGGAAGCGCAGATCCCGATACCGGGCCGCAGTCCGCAATGGATCCTCAATACAAAGGGCATCGTGTCGCTCGCGGACGGTTCCCGCTACCTGATCGGGCTCAACCTCGACATCACCGACCGCAAGCGGGCGGAACTCGAACTGGAACGCAACCGCCGATTCCTCGACACCGTGATCGATGCGATCCCGGTCCCGGTGTTCGTGAAGGACAGCGAGCATCGCTGGGTCGTCGTCAACGAGGCCGCTGCCCTGGATCTCGGGATGCCCAAGTCCGCGCTGATCGGCAGTTCGGACCGTTCCCTGCTCCCGTCCGAATATGCCGACAAGGTGGAGGCAGAAGACCACAAGCTCTGGGCGGAAGGCGGCAAGCTCATTGCCGAGACCGAGGTCCCGCTCCCGGGCCGAGGTCCGAGGTGGATGCTCAAGACCAAGGTCGGTGCCGTGATGTCGGACGGCTCGCGATACATCATCGCGGCCGTGCTGGACGTAACGTCGCGGCGTCAGACAGAGGAAGCGTTGCGCGAGCATCGGGACAGACTGGAGGAACTGGTCGCGGCGCGAACGCAGGAACTCGCGGCCGCCAAGGATGCCGCCGAAGCCGCCAACCACGCGAAGTCCGAGTTCCTCGCCAACATGTCGCACGAGCTGCGCACCCCCATGCACGCGATCCTGTCCTTCGCACGACTGGGGACCGAACGACTCGCCGCGGGCAAGGGCGATGCCGTCAAGCTCGGGCAATACCTCGGCCGTATCGAAGCGAGCGGTGACCGCCTGCTGCGACTGCTCAACGATCTGCTGGACCTGTCGAAACTGGAAGCCGGCCGCATGAACTACGAGTTCGGCCGGCATGACATGCGTGACATCACGGCAGGCGTCGTCGACGAACTCTCGGGCGTCGCGCGGGAGCGCGGCGTGGTCGTGGATCTCTCGCTGGAAGGCGATGCCGTGCCGGTCTGGTGCGACGCCGTGCGCGTGGCTCAGGTGGTCAGGAATGTTCTCGGCAACGCCATCAAGTTCACGCCGTCAGGCAAGCGCGTTCGCCTGGAGATGGAAGTCTGCAACGCCTCGGCCGTTGGCGAGGCGGCGTGCGCGAGGCTGGCGGTAACCGATGACGGTGCCGGAATCCCGCAGGGCGAGCTGGAAGCCGTGTTCGACAAGTTCGTCCAGAGCAGCAAGACGAAAAGCGGCGCCGGCGGCACGGGTCTCGGACTGGCCATCTGCCGCGAGATCGTCAATCAGCATGCCGGACGCATCTGGGCGGAGCATGCGGAGAGCGGTGGTGCGCGCTTCGTCATGGTGCTGCCCGGCTCGCAGGTCGCCGTGGAATCGGGCGCCCTGCGGCACGTCGCCTGATCGCGCGAACGGCGGCGGTCAGGCCGACCCGATCCAGTTCGGGTCGCGCTCGGGCAGAGGAATCGAAGCCAGGAGATCCCGCGTGTAGTCGTGCTCCGGCCGGGCGAACACCGCGTCCGTCGCGCCCTGCTCCACCACCACGCCGCGATGCATGACCAAGACACGGTCGCACAGCGCCCGCACGACGGAAAGGTCGTGACTGATGAACACGAGCGCCGTCTCCGCGCGGATCTCGCGCAGGAGCATCAGGATCTGCGCCTGGGTCGACACATCCAGTCCCGAGACGATCTCATCGGCGATGACGAGCTTCGGGGACGCCGCGATCGCCCGTGCAATGCCGACCCGCTGGCGCTGCCCGCCTGACAGTTCATGCGGATAGCGCAACGCGAACGACTGGGAAAGCTGTACCCGCTCCAGCAGTTGCCGCGCGCGCCCGCGCGCCTCGCTCCGGTCGCGCACCAGCCCGAACGAGAGCAGCGGCTGGGCAACGATGTCCTCGATACGATGCCTCGGGTTGAGCGATGACAGCGGGTCCTGGAAAATGCACTGCATCCTGGCGCGCATCGGCCGGAGCCGTTCTTCTCGCGCGTGGGTGATGTCCTGCCCCTCGAATCGCAGACTGCCATCCGTCGGCTCGTACAGACGCAGCAGCGTTCGCCCGAGTGTGGTCTTGCCCGACCCGGATTCACCGACGACGCCGATCGTCTCCCCCTGCGCGACGCTCAGGTCGATACCACGGAGGATCTCCAGTCGCGGCGCCTTCCGGAACCACCGGGCTCCTGCACGATCCGCGAGGTGCAACCGGAGACCTCGCGCTTCGAGGACAGGCAGCACCGGGTCAGTGTGCCGCATCGTAGACATCCACTTCCTCCTGCAAGCGCGCCAGCACTTCGGCCGAGACCGGCACAAGCGTGTCGCCGGGGCGATCGAAGCGCGGTGTCGCGGCGAGCAATGCCCGCGTGTACGGATGCCGAGGCGCGCGAAAGATGTCGTCGCCCGAGCGGAACTCCAGGATCCGTCCGCCGTGCATCACAGCCACGCTGTCGCATAGCTTCGCGACGACACCCAGATCGTGCGTGACGAACAGGACCGCCGTCGCGTGCTGCCTCTGAAGTTCGCGGATGAGACGCAGGCACTGCTTCTGCACAGTGACGTCGAGCGCCGTGGTGGGTTCGTCGGCGATCACGAGCCGGGGCCGGCACGAGAACGCGCTGGCGATGAGCACCCGCTGACGCATCCCGCCCGACAGCTCGTGCGGAAAGCGGCGCAGCAGCGACTCGGGGTCAGGCAGGTGGACCGCCTGCAGCAACTCGACGGCCCGCGCGCGGGCGCCGTTCCGGTCGAGCCCGAGATGCATGCGGAGCCCGTCGACGATCTGCGTTCCGATGCGAGCCACCGGATTGAGCGCCGTCATGGGGTTCTGCGGGATGAGGGCGATGTCGCGGCCGAGCAGGGCCTCCCGTGCGCGGGCCTTCAGACTCAGAAGATCGGTCCCGTCGAACCGTATCTCCCCCGACAGCACCCGTGCGGCATCCGGAAGCAGGCCGAGCACGGCGCGGCCGGCCATCGTCTTGCCCGCGCCCGACTCACCCACGAGGCCTGCGATCTCGCCGGACCGGACCTGAAGCGAAACATCGCGCAGCACCGGGCGTCCGCCCACGGAGACCCGCAATCCGTCGATGTCGAGCAGCACGGGAGGTGTCATGGTCGTTCCCTGCGGAGCAAGGGATCGAAACGCTCCCTCAGACCGTCTCCGAGGGCATTGGCCGCCAGCACCGACAAGACGATGCAAACCATGGGTGCGACCATCAGCCACCACGCCTGGCGGACGAACTGTCGGCCTTCCTGAATCATGCTGCCCCACGTGGCGTCATCGTTCGCGACGGAGAGCCCGGCAAAGCTCAGCACCGCCTCCACCACGATCGCGATGCCCATCTCCAGGGTGAAGAGCGTGATGAGCAGCGGCACCACGTTGGGCACTACCTCGCCGGTGAGAATGCGCCACGGCGACAGCCCGATGGTGAGCGCCGAGGTGACGTAGTCACGGCTCTTCTGGACCATCACCTCCGCCCGCACGACGCGACAGAACCGGGTCCAGTCGATCACGACGATGGCGATGACGACCGTGTGAAGGCCCGCGCCCAGCACTGCGGCAAGCACGATCGAGAGAAGGACTGGCGGGAATGCCATCCACACGTCCACGATTCGCGATACGACAGTGTCCACCCAGCCGCCGAAGTAGCCCGCGCAGAGACCCAGGACCGTGCCGAGAATTCCCGCGCAAGTGGCGGCGATGAGCGCCACCGTGACGGCAACCCGGCTCCCATGAATGAGCCGCGAGAGGATGTCCCGGCCGAGGCTGTCCGTGCCGAGCCAGAACGTGGATGTCCCGCCGTCCCGCCATGCCGGCGGCGCGAACGTGTTGAGCAGATCCTGTTCGAGCGGATCGTGCGGTGCGATCCAGTGCGCGCCGAAGGCGAGAAGGACGAGTCCCAGATACACGCCCAGCCCGAACCCGAGTTTCGGTGAAACCCTCATGGGCGCCGCACCCGGGGATCGAGCGCCACGTATGTGGCGTCGACGCAGAGATTGATCGCGATGAAGAGCACAGCGAAGACCAGCACGAGCCCCTGGATAAGAGGCAGATCCCGCTGCAGCACCGCACCGATAGCGAGGTTGCCGATGCCCGGAAACGAGAAGATGGTCTCGACGAGCACGGTGCCGCCGACGAGAAAGGTGAACTGCACTCCGGTCAGCGTGATCGCCGGAATGAGCGCATTGCGCAGGGCGACCCGGAGAATGACACGGGAGCGCGAATAGCCCTTGGCACGCGCGACCAGCACATAGTCCTGGGTCATCGCTTCCGCCAGCGAGCCCTTCACGACCCGCGCCAGTGCCGCGGCGAGCGGAATGGCCAGGGCCAGGGCCGGCAGGACCATGTGCCGCAGCAGTTCGGCGAGCACATCGAACCGACCGGAGACGACGGCCGCCAGCAGGAAGAATCGGGAACCCGGATCGAACTCGATGCGAGGATCGATGCGGCCGGACACGGGGAGCAGCGGCCACAGGACTCCCAGCACGAGAATGCCGAGCAGTCCCCAGAGAAAATCCGGAATCGCCAGACCGAGTCCGGAAAGACCGTCGGCCAGCCACTCCGGCCAGCGGCCCTTCCATCGCACGGCGACGACACCCGCCGCAATGCCGAGGATGACGGCGACGACCATCGCCACCGCGCAAAGCTCAAGCGTGGCAGGCAGGCGCCCGGCCACGAGCTTCATCACGTCTTCACGCAGACTGATGGAGGTGCCGAACTCGCCCCGGGCGACTTCCGACAGCCAGCGGCCGAACTGCACCGGTATCGGCTGATCCAGTCCGTAGGCAGCACGCAGGTTCTGCACGTCCGCCTGGCTTGCGCCCGGCGGGATCATCATCGCGATCGGGTCACCGGGAACGACGCGGAGCAGGACGAAGACCACCACGGCCACGCCGAACAGCGTGGGCAGTGCCAGGAGCAGTCGCTTGAGGAAGAACACTAGTGCGGTGAAGGCGTGAAGATGCGAAGACGTGAAGATGTGAAGGTGTGAAGGCGTGAAGGCGTGCGAGGGAGATGACGCGGCGCGGACGCCGCGTCATCGCCTCAACGCTTCACGGCGCCTCAGGCGCGGGTCACGTTCTGCGGCAGCACGAACCCGGCGATGTGCGGCGTGAACTTGAGACCCTTGCGGAACACCACGGGCTGGACGTACTGCAGCAGCGGCAGCACCAGTCCCTTGTCGGCGATGTACTTGTCGACGGCGCGATAGCCCAGGATGCGCTTGGTCTCGTCCTTCTCGCCCCAAAGCGGCCCGATCTTCGCATCCACATCCTCGGTCTTCCAGGCGGAGTGCGGTGAATGGCTGAACATGGCAAAGCCGGTGGACGTGGACGGGTCACCGATGGCGTTGCCCCAGTTGTAGAACGCGGCGGGCGCGAGTTCGTGACGGGCACGCAGTTCGAAATGGCGGGCGATCTCGTAGACCTCGATGCTTGCCTCGATGCCCACCTTGCGCCACATGCCCACGATCGCCTGGATCATCTCGTAGTCCTTGGCCTTCATGCCTCGCGTGGTCTGGATCGTGAACTTCACCGGGTTCGCGGCGGAATAGCCGGAACGTGCGAGGAGCGCCTTGGCGCCTTCCGGGTCGTACTTGGTGCGGATCGTCTTGTCGAAGGCCGCGTATTGCGGTGCCTGCAACGTGTCGATCGGCACGCCGAAACCCAGCAGCAGCTTGTCGACGATCGCCTTCTTGTCGACTGACTGGATCATGGCGAGGCGGACGTTCTCGTCGAGCAAGGGCTCGCGGTTGGAAATGAAGATCATCCCGATGTCGGACACCGGCGTCGTCACGCCGCCGAAACCCTTGGTCTGCGTGAGCCGGTTGTACTCCTCGAACGGAATCTCGAGCGTCAGGTCGGAACCGCCGCTTTCCAGCTCAGCAACGCGCGACGTGGCGTCGGGGACGAACTTGAAGATCACCGTCTCGAACGCAGGCTTGGGCCCCCAGTATCCCGGGAAGGCCTTGAGGCGGACATAAGCGTTGCGCTCGGTCTTCTCCACCATGTAGGGACCGCTCCCGACCGGCTTGTCCTCCCAGCCGGCGCCGGCGGCGGTGAACGCCTTGCGCGGCAGCACGTAGGCCGTGAGGAACGCCATCCACTTGAACAGAGCCGGTTCGAACTCCTTGACGTCGGCCGTGACCTTCTGGCCGCTCACCTTGAAGTTGCCGATCTTTCCCCACAGGAACTGGATCGGGTTGCCACTCTTCGGATCGCCGGCGCGCTCGAGGGACCACGCGACGTCATCCGCGGTGACCGGGGAGCCGTCGTGCCACTTTGCCCCCGCACGCACCTCGAGTTCGATCTTCGTGCGGTCCTTGTTCCAGCCCCACTTGGTGAGCATCCCGGGGCGGAAGGACAGATCCGGGTTCTGGTCGATGTAGGTGTCGAAGACCGCCTTGTAGATCGACTGCACCGCGGGGTTGGCCGCCGACGCACCGGCCGTCGGATCCCACGTGGGCAGCGGGAGGTTGTAGGCAATGGTGAGTGTCTTGCCGTCCGCCGCTGCGGAAGCGGCGCCGTGGAACAACGCGGCAGGCAAGCCCGTGGCTGCGGCGAGTCCGCCGGTGGATAGCAGAAAACTGCGACGGGATACGGGCGTGGGCATGGCGGTCCTCCAGGGATGCGGCCGACCGCTTGGATGCGGGCGTGCCGGGCCTCGTCAATCTAGGGGGCGGTCGAGAACGTTGTCAAGGAAGGTCCGCATTGACGCGCCGAGGTGCCGCAGGGTAAAACGAGGCGATCGCTGCAAACCCCACCCACCGACATCATGCGCCGGCTCCGCAGGGCCGGACGACGAGGAAACCATCATGGCCGGACACACCATCGAGATCACTGCCGACGACGGCGGCAAGTTCACCGCCTACGTCGCCGTCCCGCGGGGCGGCAAGGGCCCGGGCATCGTCCTGTGTCAGGAGATCTTCGGCGTGAACGGTTTCATCCGCGAGGTCGCCGACTACTACGCCGAGGAAGGCTACGTCGTGGTGGCCCCGGATCTGTTCTGGCGCATCGAGCCCGGCATCCAGCTGGGCTACACCGAGGATGACTGGAAAAAGGCGTTCGAGCTCTTCCAGAAGTTCGACACCGACCGCGGCATGCGCGACATCACGGCCACCGTGAAGGCGATGCGGGCGATGCCCCAGGTCGTCGGAAAGATCGGCGCGCTGGGGTTCTGTCTCGGCGGGCGCCTCGCGTATCTGGCGGCCGCGCGCTCGGGCGTCGACTGCGCGGTGGGCTACTACGGGGTGACCATCGACCAGTACCTGGACGAGGCCGATGCCATCCGCGTGCCGCTGGCACTGCACTTTGCCGCGGAGGACAAGTACGCGCCGATGGAAACCGTAGAGCGCATCAAGGCGCGCTTCGCCGGTCGGGACACTGCCGAGATCTACGTTTACCCGGGCGTGGATCACGCGTTCGCGCGCACCGGCGGCATGCATTTCCACAAGCCCTCGGCGCTGATGGCGCATCACCGGTCCATCGCGCTGTTTCGCCGCACCATGGGGCCGCACTACGATTTCTCGGCCCTCTGGGACAAGCACTGCGAGTACGAATTCGCCACGCGCGACGTGGACGCCACCATGGGCACCATGGTGTCCCAGCCCTATGTGAACCACATCCCCACCATGACGGGCGGCGTGGGGCACGACCACCTCAAGCGCTTCTACAAGTACCACTTCATCCCGAAGACCCCGCAGGACACCACGCTGATTCCCCTGTCGCGCACCATCGGCGAAGGCATCGTGGTGGACGAGATGCTCTTCTGCTTCACCCACGACATCGAGATCGACTGGATGCTCCCTGGCGTGGCCCCCACGGGCAAGCGCGTGGAGATCCCGCTGGTGGCCATCGTCAAGTTCCGCGGCGACAAGCTCTACAACGAGCACATCTACTGGGATCAGGCGAGCGTGCTGGTGCAGATCGGTCTGCTGAACCCGAAGGGACTGCCGGTGGCCGGCATCGAGACCGCACGCAAGCTTGTGGACGAGACGTTGCCGTCGAACACGCTCATGTCGCGCTGGAGCGAGTCGGACGGAAAACCGCTATAGGGGTGCACCGCTTCCCGAATCGGGAACGATCACTTCAGCAAGTCGAGCAGGAACTCCACGGGCACCGCATAGGTGATGCCGCTGGGGCTGGTAAGCGCCGTCTCGCGCGAGGCCTTCACGAACACGGCGTTGAGAATGCCCACGACCACGCCGGTTTCTCCGTCGTAGAGCGGACTGCCGCTGTTGCCGGGATAGGCAGTGCCGTCGAGCTGGATCACGCGGACGACCCCACTCGCCAGACGCCGCACGGTCTTGGGGTCGAGCTGCGAGGCATTGCGTTGCGGCAGCGCCAGCGGGGCAAGCGCTGCGACGAGGCTGCGGTGCGTGGCGGGCACCATGCCCAGCGCCGCGCCGATCGGAAATCCCGTGAAGTAGAGCGTGTGTCCCTCGCGTACCGTGCTGATGCTGCCCAGCGTCATCGCGGGCAGAGGCGGTCCCTCGAAGCGAAGAATCGCGACGTCGGCTTCGTTGGAACGGGCGATGATCCGCGCCGCGCGGCCCGTGGCGCTGCCTCCCTCTCCGGGGATGGCAATGGCGATGACCTCACGGCGCTCGGCGTCGAGCGTCATGCCCACCACGTGGGCGTTGGTCGCCACGAGATTGCCGTCGCCGATCACGAAACCCGTCCCGCGGACTTCGAAAGACGGGCTCCGCGATGGCATCAGCGTGCCGACGCCGACGATCGATGCCTTGACCTTCTGAATGGTGTCCGGCAGTTCCGCGGCCGCTGCGATCGCGGCACCCAGCAGGGCAAGCACAGCCACGACGGCAGAGAGCGCGCACTTCATCCAGGCTTGCATCGTTGTCACCGGAACTCCCTGTCAGTCGAAGTAGAACACGACGCGAAACCCCACGTTCACGCGGGTGCTCGCCGGCTGGAACGCGGCGAGAGCGCCCTGCGTCGTGTGCGTCACGGGTTCGAGCTGCGAACGGCCGAACCGGAACGTGTCGACATAGAGCATGAGCGCGAACGGTGACTCGAACCGGTAACCGAAGAAGGCATAGGGCGAAACCTGCTTGCCCGGCTCGAGTATCGGATTGGTCGTGAAGCCGATGTCCGTGAGGTGGGCGTTCTCCCACGTGTAGAACGGATACTTGAGCCCGCCGCCCGCCAGCACACCCTTCACGTCGCTGTCGCTCTCGAGTCCGAGGCGCGCGTAGCCGATGACGAAATCCTCCTTCTGCGAGGCGCTCAGTTTCCGCTGCCAGAGGTCGACGCCGACGCCCAGCACCAGATCGAGCGGCCGGAGATCGCCCACGAGGAAGCGGTAGCGGCCCTGCACTTCCTGACTGGTACCGAGGTACTCCGTGGTGCTGGTCACGGGACGCCGTGGCGGAAACAGTTCACTGCCCTCGTACTGCACGACACCGGCGTAGAGCCGGCCGCGGTAGGCCAAAAGTAACCCGCCGTCCGACGCCTGAGTCCCTTCCAGGGCGAAGGCGATGAGACCGCCGTTCTCCTTGACTTCGGGTGTCGTGTCTTCCTTCCAGGAGAGGAATTCGGTCCCGACGCCTGCGCGCAGATCGGCGTGCGCGACCGGAGGCGCACCGACGAACAAGGCCGTCAGCAGGGCAAGCCCCAGCCCCCCTCTGCGCCATGCGCTCAAGGCGTCGCTCCTGGTCCGGCGCAGCCTGCAGGCTTGAACACGCGTGTCGTCGAAGCCGGGTGCTTGAGCAACCGGTCGGCCGGCCGTCGGGGACGCGGCACGAGTTCGCCGCCGCAGTTCGGGCAGCGCCCGTTCAACACGGTCTCCGCGCACGTCACGCAGAAGGTGCACTCGTAGGAACAGATGCGCGCCTCTTCGGAATGGGGCGGAAGGTCGCGGTCGCAGCATTCACAGCCGGGTCTCAGTTCGAGCATCGGTCACTCCTCGAAGGAAGGTCAGGGGGCCCGCAACTGCAGGCCTTCGGCGTCCAGCGCGCGCTTCAGCGCAACGGCAAGCGCCACCGCGCCGGGAGAATCGCCGTGCACGCAGACGGTATCGGCGCGCACCGCGACCCAGGTGCCGTCGATCGCCAGCACACGACGATCGCGCACCATGTCGAGCGCCTGCGCCACGGCCTTCGCCTCATCGGCGATCAGCGCGCCTTCCTGAGAACGCGGCACAAGGGTTCCGTCGCTGCGGTAGGCGCGGTCTGCAAAGACCTCCCCCGCGACCGAAAGCCCCACCGACTCGGCGGCGTCGACCATGGAACTGCCGGCAAGCGCATAGAGCACGAGATCGGCGTCGAAGTCCCGGACCGCCGCGACGATCGCCATCGCCAGCGACCGGTCCGTGGCAGCCATGTTGTAGAGCGCGCCGTGCGCCTTCACGTGATGGAGTCTGGCCCCGGCCGCCTTCACGAACGCTGCGATCGCCCCGACCTGGTAGAGCACCATGTCATAGACCTCGCCGGGCGTGACGTCCATTCGACGGCGACCGAAACCGGCGAGATCCGGCAGGGAAGGATGCGCCCCCACTGCGACGCCTTGACGCACGGCCTGCTGCACCGTAGCCCGGATGGTGCCCGGATCCCCGGCATGAAAACCGCAGGCCACATTGGCAGAACTCACGACCTCGAGCAGGCGCGCATCGTCTCCCATGCGCCACGCACCGAAGCTTTCACCGAGATCCGCATTGAGATCGACCGTGCGCACGCTTTCTCCTCTACCCGTTCTACTGCTGCAGCTTGGCGAACAGCGCCTGCTTCACACGGCCGAGCTGGTGCTCGCGCACGACGGAGGCCGCGTAGCTCTCGGCCGGCGTGATCATGCGGAACTGCACATCCTCGCCCGGTGCGATCTGCGCCACCACCGGCAGATCGATACTCGCCACGACCGCGATCACCGGATAGCCACCGGTCGTCTGCCGGTCCGCCATCAGCACGATGGGGTCCCCGTCCGGCGGGATCTGGATCGCGCCCATCACCACGCCTTCCGAGAGCACGTCCACGGCACGACGCGTTTCGAGGGGTGCCCCTTCGAGACGATACCCCATCCGATCGGAGTCCAGCGCGACCCGGTAAAGCGCGCGCGCCAGTTGCTCCCTGGCAGCGACGGAGAACAGTTGCCAGTGCCGTCCCGGCAGCACTCGCACCACCTGCGGGCGGACGCGGTAGGGCATGCGCGCACGGCTCACGGACCAGTTCGGATACGCGAGTCCGTGGTGATGCCGGATCAGCAGTCGCACCCAGCGCGGCGTGTGGGCCTCTTCCGGAGACCGCAGCGTGAGGACATCGCCCTTCTTCAGCGCGCGGCCGCGAAACCCGCCATAGCCGCCGGACAGGGCCGTGGAGCGGCTGCCGAACACGGCCGGCACATCGAACCCGCCGGCCACCGCAAGGTAGGCTCTCGCCCCGATCTCCGGCCGCCCGAAGGTGAGCGTCGTGCCCTTGGGCACGCGCACGGGCCGCCACCAGGGCAGCGCCTCGCCATCCGCGGAGCCGCCCATGTTCGCGCCGCAAAGCGCGATCACGGCATCCTCATCGAAGCGGAGCGTCGGACCGTTCACGGTGAGTTCGAGGGTGGCTTCCGATTCGTCGTTGCCGACGAGCAGATTGGCGATGCGATGGGAGATCTCGTCCATGACGCCGTTCACCGGCACGCCGAGGTGCTGCCGGCCCGGCCGCCCCATGTCCTGGATCGTGGTGAGCAGCCCCGGACGCTGCACCGAGAGGCTCATCGCTGCGCCGCCTTCAGCCGGTCGAATTCCGCCGCCGTCACGGGGACGAAGCGCACGAAGTCGCCGGCTTCCATCAGATTGGGCGTGCCCTCGCCGTCATCCGGCCGGAACAGTCGCCGGGGCGTGCGGCCGATGATGTTCCATCCGCCGGGGCTTTCCACCGGATACACGCCGGTCTGCTCGCCGCCGATGCCGACGCTGCCGGCGGGAATGCGCTTGCGCGGCGACTCGCGGCGCGGCACCTGGATGCGCCGGTCCAGTCCGCCGAGATAGCCGAAGCCCGGCACGAAACCGAGGAGATAGACGCGATAGAGCGGCGCGCAGTGCCGGCGGATGACTTCGTCGGCCGGCATGCGGCAATGCTCGGCCACTTCCTCGAGATCCATGCCCATCTCGCCGCCATAGCACACGGGAATTTCGATGGTCTTGGGGCGTCGGCGCGGGGCCTCGGGCACACGCCCGATCAGCGCCGTCACCGTCTCGGTGACCGCATCGAGCGGATTGTCGCAGCGGGTGGCAGCCGCCACCAGGGCCGGATCGAAATGCACGGTCACGCTCGCGTACCCCGCGACCACGTCCGTCACGCCGGCGATCCTCCGCTCCCGCAGGTATTCGGCGCAGCCCTGCGCCCGCGCATTCACGTCGGGATCCACGGCATTGCCGAAGCTCACCACGAGCGCCCGATCGCCCATGGGGACGAGCTGCGGGTCCGTCGACGTTTCAGCCATGGAGCGGGGCGTCAGGCAAGGCGGGATGCGACGAGTTCGTGATAGCGGGCATCCAGGTTCCATTCGCCGCGGCGACCGCGTGCGGATTCGAGGGCGAGCGCGAGTGCGCGGAGCTTGCGCAGCGCGCGGGTGCGCTGCCCATCGTCGGGCGTCTCGGCGATGAACCGCTCCAGCTCGCGGATATCCTTCAACTGCTGCACTTCCGGCGGAATGAAGCCCGCGTTCTTCAGCACCCGGTAGGCCACGCGCAACTCCTCGGGCACAAGCGCATCGTCCTCCAGCACGAGCGGTCGCCCCTGTCCGGGAAGATCGTCGAACTGGCCGCGACTCTGGGCCTCGAGGATGCGCCGCTCGGCGATGAGGTCGAACGGATTCATCGGTCGTAGCCCGGATTCATCCGGTCGAGACGGCGCAGCAGGCCTGGCCACACCAGAGCGCCGAGCAGGCCGCGGGTGGCGGTGCGACCCTGCGCCATGGCGGTACCGACCACGTCCGGGGCGATGCGGGTGAGCGGCCGCCCGGTCGACTGCGCCGCGAGCTGGATCTCGCAGGCGCGTTCGAGCACGTACATCGACAGGAAGGCGTCTGCCACGGTGGGCCCCACCGTGAGCAGGCCGTGATTGCGCAGCACGAGGTTGGTATGGTCGCCGAGGTCCCGCACCAGACGCGGCTTCTCGTCGTCGCGCAGCGCCACGCCTTCGTAGTCGTGATAGCCGATGGAGGCCAGGGGGAAGATCGACTGCTGGGACAGCGGCAGCAGCCCCTCCTCGCAAGCGGAGACGGCAACACCGGCGAGCGTGTGGGTGTGCAGCACGCACTGCGCGTCCGGGCGCGCCGCGTGGACCGCGCTGTGGATGGTGAACCCGGCAGGATTCACGGCAAACGGGGTGTCCAGGACCGCGCGCCCTTCGGCGTCGACCTTCACCAGACTGGAGGCGGTGATCTCCTCGAAGAACGCGCCGTAGGGGTTGATGAGGAAATGATGCTCCGGACCCGGCACCCGCGCCGAGACATGGGTGAAGACGAGATCGTCCCAGCCGTGCAGCGCCACGAGCCGATAGCAGGCCGCGAGATCGACCCGCGTCTGCCACTCCTCCCGCGACACCCTGCCCCGGATGTCGAGCGCGGCGATGTCCGCCATCAGATCCATGCCTCACCTCCGTTCGCCGGCGCCGAGGCGCCGCGGGCCGCACCGCGGGCCCGGTTCGGTCCGATGATAGCCTCTCGCCCGGGACGAGGCGATAATCGAACGCTCCCATCCCGCCGGAACCGCCATGAAGCCCATCGTCTCCGCCATTCAGTTCGTGCAGGCCGCGCTGCTGTTGCTCCTGGCCCTGCCCCTTGCTGCGGCACCGCTGCCCCTGGCCAAACCCGAGGACGTGGGTCTGTCGAGCGAACGCCTCGGCCACATCTCCGCCACCGTGCGCGGCTGGGTCGAGCGCAAGGAGATTCCCGGCGCCGTGGTGATGGTCGCGCGGCAGGGCCGACTCGCCTACGTCGACGCGCAGGGCGTGCGCGACGTCGCCCGCGGCGACCGGCTGGCGGAGGACAGCATCTTTCGCCTGTACTCCATGACGAAGCCGATCGTGAGCATCGCCGCGATGACGCTCGTGGAGGACGGCGTCCTGTCGCTGCACGAGCCGATCTCGAAGTACATCCCCGAGTTCAAGGACATGAAGGTCGGCGTCGAGACCTTCGATCCCAAGACCGGTGCCGCCACTTTTTCGACGGTGCCGGCCAAACGCTACATCACCGTGGGCGACCTGCTGCGCCATACCGCAGGGTTCACCTACGGCCCGCCCCTGTCGACGCGCACCCAGATCCAGAAGCTCTACCAGGAAGCCGGCATCTGGTCGCAGACCTGGCTGCTCGCGGATTTCGCCCGGGCGCTCGCCAAGTTGCCGCTGGTGCACGAACCGGGGACCGCGTGGGAGTACGGCCACTCCACCGACATCCTCGGCCGCGTGGTGGAGGTCGCTTCGGGCAAGACGCTCGACGCCTATCTCGACGACCGGATCCTCCGCCCCCTCGGCATGCCCGACACGGCTTTCTCGCTGCCCGCACCCAAGCACGACCGTCTGGCGCAACCCCAGCCCGACCCCATCACCGGCAAGACCCCGGAACTCATCGACTTCACCAAACCGCAGACCTTCTTCGCCGGCGGACACGGCTTGGTCGGCACGGCGGGCGACTATCTGCGCTTCTGCCAGATGCTGCTCGACGGCGGCTCGCTGGACGGCACGCGCATCCTCGGTCCGAGAACCGTGGAGTACATCGCGTCCAACCACATCCATGGCGGCATTTCGCCGGGGGGCGCGTTCCTGCCCGGGCCCGGTTACGGCTTCGGCCTCGGCTTCGGTGTGCGCACAGACCGCGGCATGGCGGACTACAACGGGTCCGTCGGGGACTACTTCTGGGGCGGATACGCCGGCACGTACTTCTGGATCGACCCGAAGGAACGCCTCACGGTGGTGTTCATGACGACGGAACCGGTCCGCCGCACCCAATACCGCATCGCGCTGCGGCAGCTCGTCTACCAGGCGATCACGCGGTGAGATCGCTCGCGCACGGCCTCGCTGCCGTCGTTTTCGCGCTGATCGCCAACCTGGCGCAGGCCGGCGTCGAGGACGACGGCGAAGCCGTCATGTTGGTGGCGTCCCCGCAGATGCCGGACTCGCGGTTCGCACGCACGGTGCTGGTGGTCGCCTTCCCGCAGGACACCGGCCCGATGGGCGTCGTCCTGAACCGCCCTGCCGGCATGACGCTCGGGGATCTCTTCGGCCCTGACCGCCCTGAACTCGCGCAGCACGACGACCCCATCCTCCTGGGCGGACCGGTCGAGCCCGACGGCATGCTGTTCGTGTTTCCGTGGCCGGAGCACCCGGTCAAGGCGCTGCCCCTCGCCGAAGGCGTCTACCTCTCCGGCGACGGTACCCTGTTCGAATCCCTGGTCACACCGAAGGACCGCCCGGCGCGCCGGCGATTCTTCGCCGGTCACTCCGCCTGGGCCGAAGGCCAGCTCGATGCGGAGATCGCCGAGGGCGGCTGGCTGGTGCTGCCCGTGGACCCGGAAGCCCTCTTCGACCCGGACATCGCCGGTCTGTACAACCGGCTGCTCCAGCGGGCGCAGGGGCGATCGGCGGATCGCGACCCGCGTGCGCCTGTCTCATTGGACGAACACGCCGCCCGAGTTCCCGCGTCGGGCGCGCCCCTTTGGTCTGCTCGCGCGGTTCGCGCGGCGGTTCCCTGACCTGTCTTGCCCGTAAACACCAAAAACTGGAGGAGTGATGAAGCCGTCCCACCCGAATCCGCAGTTCGTCAGCTCGCGCCGTGGTTTCCTCGGTTCGGGTCTCGCACTGGCCACCGCTGCCGCCTGTGCTTCGTTCGCGCCCGTGGCATCCGCCGGGACCGGGCTCACGCAGGACGGCGTCCGCCTCAACTTCATCGAGAAGGGCAGGGGTCAGCCGCTGGTGATGATTCCTGGCTGGTCTCAGACCGCCGCGATGTACAAGCACCAGCTGGAGGTGCTGTCGGGGCGCTATCGGGTGATCGCGCTCGACATGCGCGGCCATGGCGACTCCGACAAGCCCACCCACGGTTATCGCATGGCTCGCCTGGCGGCAGACGTTCACGATTTCCTCGAGGGCATGAATCTCCGCAACGTGGCGCTCGCCGGGCACTCCATGGGCTGTTCGGTGATCTGGAGCTACATCGACCAGTTCGGTCCGGACCGCCTCTCGAAACTCGTATTGATCGACCAGGCCCCCACTGTCATCTTCTGGCCCGGATGGAGTGACGACGAAAAGCAGGAGGCCGGCGCGCTGTTCGATGCAAAGGGCCTGCTGGACACAGCCGCTGCGCTCGCCGGCCCCGATGGCGAAAAGACCACCGCCGGTCTGGTGAACGGCCTGTTCTTCACCAAGGGCTACTCACCGCAAGAACTCGAGTGGGTACTGAAGGAGAATCTCAAGTTCCCGCGCGCGCCGGCTGCGAGACTGCTCGTCGACCACTGCATGCAGGACTGGCGCGACACGATCCGCCGCATCGATCTGCCGACCCTCGTGGTGGGCGGCGAGGCCAGCTTCTTCACGCCACGCAGCCAGCGCTGGATCGCCGCGCAGATTCCGGGCGCACAGGCGGAGATCTTCGGCGCCTCCGAGGGCGGCAGTCACTTCATGTTCATGGAGAACCCGGGCAAGTTCAACGCGATCGTCCAGAACTTCCTCGGGTGAAGGTCCTGGCGGGCGCAGTGATTTGCCTCGTCGCCGGCGCCTTGCAGGCCGGGACGCCCGCCACAGCGCCTGCCCCGACCGAACACGCCTCGGAGACGGCCGCGCTGCGATCGCAGCGCGGCGCCGAGGAGTTCGTCCGGCGCTGGGTCGTGGCGCCGTCGGCGTTCGGCACGTGGGGCCGCGGCCCGCGGTCCAACGCGGCCTCGTGCGCGGACTGCCACCACACGGGCGACACCCGCCCCGAGTTTCCGGGCGTAGTCGTTCGGGTGTCGGTCCCGGGAAAGGCAATCGGCGGCGGCCCTGCGCCACACCCGCTGTACGGACTGCAGCTGCAGACGCAGGGCATCCTGGGTCGGGTCGCTCCGGAGGCCGACGTCGTCATCCGCTGGCGCACGCGCACCGTGCGTTTTCCCGACGGTGACCGGGTGACCCTCCGCAATCCGGTGCTCGAGTTCCGGCACCTTGCACTGGGTCCGCTGGGCCGGGCGGCGCGGACTTCGCCTCGCCGTGCCCCGGCACTCGCGGGGGTGGGTTGGCTCGCCAGCATTTCCGACGAGGCCATCATCGCGCAGGCCAGGCGATCGCGAATGCTGGGCGTGCCCGGTCGACCGAATCGCGTGTGGCACGTTGCCACGGGCAGGCTCGCCCTCGGCCGCTTCGGCTGGAAGGCCAGTCAGCCCAGTCTCGAACAACAGGCCGCAAGCGCATTCCACGAAGACATCGGCGTGACCTCCCCTCTCTACCCCGACGAAAACTGCACCGCTGCGGACACCGATTGCGTCGCTGCGGCGTCGCAGACGCATCCCGAACTCACCGCGACCGCGCTGCAGGATCTCGTGGAACACCTCACCAGTCTGCCCGCGCCCGAAACGGCTTCTGCGCTCGGAGACAAGGAACAAGGACGCCGCCTGTTCCAGAAGACGGGCTGTGCGGCGTGCCATCGCCCGCAATGGACCGCGACGCTGGTGATCGAAGGCGTGGAGCCGCGCACGGAGAGTTTCCATCCCTACTCCGATCTGCTGCTGCACGACCTCGGTCCGGGTCTCGCTGACGGCCGCCCCGACTTCGCCGCCGGCGGACGGGACTGGCGCACCGCGCCGCTCTGGGGCATGGCCGCACGACGCACGGGCGGGCAGTCGCTCGAACTTCTGCACGACGGCCGCGCACGATCCGTCGAGGAAGCCATCCTCTGGCATGGCGGTCAGGCCACCCAGGCACGCCGGAGCTATGTATCGCTGCCCCGGGTCGATCGGGCGCGCCTCGTGCGTTTCGTCGAAAGTCTCTGAGATTCGAATCGGTCGATGCCACGATCCATCGGTTTCCTGCGCCTGCTGATTCTGCTGCTCGTCTGCATCGGTGCGGCGTCAACGCCGGCTCACGCGCAGGATCGCGCGCAGACACCCGCGCAGCTCATCGACTGGTACTACGCGGCCACCTTCGGCACCGGCGTATATCGTGTCGGCGAGCGGACCGTCACGATGGTGAAGCTGCCCTTCGGCTATGAGGTCCGACCCGGCACCGACGAGCAATGGGGCATCCGCCTGAAGATGCCGGTCACCGCGGGCTTCTACAACCTGTCGAACGCGGTCAGCGACGTGCTGAGCCGCAACTTCGCCACGCTCGCGGTCATGCCCGGCATCGAGTTCGAGAAAGAGGTGGGCCAGAACTGGACGCTGCGTCCCACGGCGTCCCTCGGTTACGCGCAGGACGTCACGACCGGCAACCGCTCAACTCTGTATGAAATCGGCTTGCGCAGCGCCTGGAGCCGCGCGCTCGAGCGCGTCGACTTCACGCTCGGCAACGCTCTGCTGTACGCCGGCAACGCGGCACAGGACGGCGTCACGCAGAACCTCGGACTGTTCACGACCGGGCTCAACTTCCTGATGCCTACCGGCGGCGTGCTCATGGATCGTGCGAGCAACATCGGCGTGCATGTGGTCCACTATCTGTTCTTCAACCAGATGGACTTCCTGTTCGCCCAGGAAGGGCGGCGCTCGGTCAATCAGCAGTACGAGGTGGCACTCACCTTCGGCACCTACCGTCCGACGCAGCTGCTCGGCTTCGAGATCGACCGAATCGGCATCGGCCTGCGTTTCGGCGAGGACCTGTTCGCGGTGCGGCTGGTGACCGGCTTCATCTGGTGACGACAACACTATCCAAGGAGAGCGTGATGAAGATTACCCGGCTGGAATCGATGGTCCTGCGTATCCCCTATTCGTCCGGCGGATCGGACGAAGCCTCCGCGTGGGGCGGCCGGCGCTGGGAGACCGCGGATGCGCTGCTCGTCCGGGTCGAGACGGACGCGGGCATCGTCGGCTGGGGCGAAGCCTTCGGCTACAACGTGATTCCGGCCACCAAGGCCATCCTGGACGAAGTGGTCGCCCCGCTCGTCACCGGGCGCGATGCGCGTGCGATCGAGCCGCTGATGCTCGATGCCCAGCAGAAACTGCACATCTTCGGGCGCGGCGGTCCCGTGATCTACGCGTTGAGCGGCCTGGACATCGCCCTGTGGGACATCGCGGGCAAGGCTGCCGGGCTGCCGGTACACCGCCTGCTGGGCGGTGCGCGTCACGAGGAACTGCCGTGCTACGCGAGCCTGATCCGGTACGCGACGCCGGACGGCGTGGCCATGAACGTGGACCGTGCGCTGAAGGCCGGCTTCGGCGCGATCAAGCTCCACGAGATCGACCACGGCTGCATCCTCGCCGCCCGTGGTGCCGCGGGCCCTCGCGTGCCGATCATGCTCGACGTCAACTGCCCCTGGACGCTCGACGAGGCGCAGCGTCAGGCCGACATGCTGGCCGCGATGGACCCCGAATGGCTGGAGGAGCCCGTGTGGCCGCCGGAGGACATCGATGCCCTCGCCTATCTGCGCAGTCGCACACGCGTACGCCTTGCCGCCGGCGAGAACGCGGCCACGATGATGCAGTTCTCGCAGATGCTGTCCGCGGGCGCCGTCGACGTCCTCCAGCCCAGCCCGACCAAATGCGGCGGCATCTCGACCCTGCGTCAGGTGTTCACCCTGGCCGGTGCGGCCAACACGCGGGTCGTGCCGCACTCGTTCTACGACGGTCCCGGGTTCCTCGCCGCGCTCCATTGCGCGGCAGCTTTCCAGACGACACCGCTCCTGGAATGGCGCTTCTTCGACCTGGAGACGCCGCCGCTCGGACCGGACATGCAGCCGCGCAACGGGCGCATCCGCATTCCGGACGGACCCGGGCTTGGCGCCGACCCGGACCCGAGGGTCATCGAGAAGTACCGGACAGCCTGATGCACAACGCGCCGCCCGGAAGACTCTGGCGGCGCTATGGCGCCGGCGTTGGCTTGACCGGCCGGCAGACACCCGTGCCCTGGAACTCCACGACGGCGCGCGGCGCGGTGATGCGCACCTGGGAACGGTAGTGCGTCACTGTGCAGCCTTCGACACCGGGTTCGCAGGCGCCGAGCGGCTGATAGACGGTGTCCAGGATCTGCACCTGCACGGCGCCGTCCGGTGAGTCCACCGAGTCGTAGCGTGCGACGAAGCGGTTGCCGATGGCGATCTTGCGATCGGGAACCTTCCGGAAGATGGGGCGGCGCTCCTTGAATTTGAGCTTGACGGGTTTGCCGTTCAGCATCGCGACGAGGTCGGTGGCGCCGTCGGCAGCGAAGGCGCACTGCCCTTTCGCGAGATAGTAGTTGCAGCCGTCCTTCTGGCAGGCGCTGTCCGGATGCGAACCCACGCGCGGCGTGTTGCCGGCGAGCGCGGGTGCACACGAGAGAGACAGCCCCACAAACACTGCAGCGCTCCACGCCGATGCCGTTCCCGGCCATCGCAGTTCCATCGCTAGTTCCCCCCGTCCGGTTTCGCCTTGACTGCCGTGAACATCTTCAGCGCCTTCACCCTCGCAATGGCGTGGTCCACCATCGGCGCCGGGTAATCCCTGTCGATCACCGCACCCGCGGCCTGCTGGTCCAGCGGACCCATCGTCCAAGGTGCATGGATGAAGCGGGCAGGCACCTCGCTCAGCACCGGAAGGTACTGGCGGATGAACTTTCCCGCGGGATCGAAGCGCTCCGACTGCGACACAGGACTGAAGATGCGGAAGTACGGTTGCGCGTCGCAGCCGGTGGACGCCGCCCACTGCCAGCCGCCGTTGTTGGCTGCAAGGTCGAAGTCGTTCAGGTGCCGCGCGAAGTAGCGCTCGCCCCAGCGCCAGTCGATGTGCAGGTCCTTCACGAGGAATGAGGCGACGATCATGCGCAGCCGGTTGTGCATGTAGCCGGTCGTGTTGAGCTGCCGCATCGCGGCGTCCACGATCGGGTAGCCGGTCCGGCCTTCACACCACGCCGCGAAGAAATCCTCGCGGTTCTCGAACGCGAGCGCATCGAACTCCGGCTTGAAGCTCGCATTCACCACGTGCGGGTAGTGCCACAGCAGCTGGAAGTAGAACTCGCGCCAGATGAGTTCCGACAGCCACACCCGCGCTCCGGGGCTCGTCCGGGATGCGGCATGACGCACGAGTTCCCGGATGGACACGGTCCCGAAACGCAGGTGGACCGACAGGTAGGAAGGCCCCCGTACCCCCGGAAAGTCGCGCCGCCTGTCGTACTCGTCGATGCGGGTCAGGAAGTCATCGAGCAGGGTCTGCGCGCCGTCCGCACCGAGAGGCAGCTTCAGATCCGTCAGATTGGTGGGGCGGAACCCCATGTCCGCGAGCGTCGGCACGGCAGTGCCTGCCGCGGGCGCGAGACGGGAAACATGTTCCTTGACCGGATGCGCCTCGACCGCGTCGCCGTCGAGAAGGGCAAGCCACGCGTTCTTGTAGGGCGTGAACACGTGATAGGGCTTGCCCGCCTTGGTGAGGACTTCGTCGCGCTCGAAGATCACCTGATCCTTGAACGTGCGCAGCCCGCGGCCCGCCGCGGCGAGCGCGTGGGCCACGTGGGCATCACGGTCGATGGCGGCCGGTTCGTAGTCGTGATTGGCGTAGACCGCCTCGACGTCGAGTTCCGCGGCGAGTGCGGGAATCACGTCCCGCGCTCGCCCGTGGAGGACGTGCAGACCGCCGCCCGACTTCTCGAGCGCAGCCTTGAGCTGGGTCACGGCATGCCAGATGAACTCGACGCGCCGGTCTTCGCGATGGTCGAGCGCATCGAGTATTTCCCGGTCGAACACGAAGACACAGTGCACAGCGTCGGCGTTACGCAGCGCGTGTGACAGCGCCGCGTGGTCATGGGCGCGGAGGTCCCTGCGGAACCAGACCAGAGCACGCGCGCGGGTAGTCATGCCATGCGCCTGGCGAGCCAGCGCACGGCCCCGCCGACGACCGGCAGCTTCGCGTACAACTCTGCACCGCTGTCCCAGTAGTCCCGGTGGTACTGCACTCGGCCGTCCGGCGCGAAGCGGACATGGCTCGTGCCGTGGATCGACCAGGGCTGTTCCGGTCGGAACCGGCGAATGCGAAAGTGGAAGTCCCACTCGAGCATCGCCTGGTCGGACTGCACGATCCGGTTGGTCACGACGAAGCCGGGCTCGTGGAGATTCTCGAACATGCGCGTGAAGATGCCGGTGATCTCGCCGACCCCTCGGACTTCGTTGAACGGGTCGCGGAAATACGCATCTTCCGTGTAGTGCCGCGGCAGAGCCACCACGGACTCCGGCGTGAGTGTCTCGAAGAACTGCACCAGCGCGTCCGTTCCCATGGGTCAGAGCCCCGTGATCCTGTGGACCAGGGGAAAGTACCACCGGTACGGGAGCACGCGCAGCAGCTTGAGCCAGCGGGTGAAACGCTTCGGATAGTGGGTCTCGAACTCGCCTCGCTCCAGGCCGAGCAGTGTCTCGCGCGCGGCCTCCTCGGGTTCGATCAGGGCCGGCATGCGGAAGTCATTGCCGTCCGTGAGGGGGGTGCGCACGAAACCCGGATTGACGATGTGCACGCCGACACCGGCGCCGGCCAGGTCCAGATAGAGCACTTCCGCCAGATTGATGAGGGCCGCCTTGGTGGGGCCGTAGCCCAAAGCCTTGGGCAGCCCCCGGTATCCGGCCACGCTCGCGACGATGGCGATGTGCCCGCCACGCCGGGCGAGCAGATGCGGGACCACGGGCTCGAGCACATTCAGCACGCCCTGCACGTTGACCGCGAACAGCTCGCCGATCGGCGCGGCCTGCAATTCGGTCGCGCGCAGGGGAAGGTAGTTGCCGGCAACGGCGAGGACGATGTCCAGCCCGCCCCAGGCAGACTCGATGGCAGCGAAGGCCGCACGCACGCCCGGCGCGTCAGTCACGTCGAGCGGCAGCACGAGCGTCCGGTCGGGTGCGCCCTCGGCCAGCTTCTGCAGCTTGTCGCGATTGCGCGCCGACACGGCGACGCGTGCACCGCGCGATTGCAGTTCCGCGGCGATGGCGGCGCCGATGCCGGAGGAGGCGCCCACGACCCAGACGCGCTGGGCCGCCCAGTCGGTCACCGGAGTGTTGAGGGGCATCGGCCGGCCCTCAGTCGCGCTTGCGGAAGCTGATCATGACCTGAGCCACCTCGAATCCGAACTTGGTGATGGTCGACCGGTTGAGCAGGACCTTGTCATCGATGAGGTACATCCAGTCGTCGACGTTGAGGTGGATGGTGGAACTACGGTAAGGATAGTCGAGCACGTACTGCAGGCGGAAGGCATTGCCCGCGGCTTCGCCCGCCGCTTCGCCGACGACGTCGGCGGCCGTCCCCACGTAGCGGTCGCCGGACTTGCGAAGCGTCCAGACGCGCTGCTGCGTGCGGCCGTCGGAGTACTTGAACCGCTCGTCGAGCGTGCCGACGTCGCCCTTCCACGTGGCCTGGATCTCGACGGTGAACCTCTGGGAGATGGTGCCATCGCGGTCACGGACGATGCCCCAGGCATCCACGGTACCGTCGAAGTACTGGCGCAGATCGAGTTTCGGCTGCTCGGCCCGGAACACATCGACGCCGGGTGAGGAACAGCCGGAAAGACCGATGGCGGAGCACAGGGCAAGGATCAGTCGCTTCATGGTGATGCGTCTCCGGAGTGGTTTCGGGAAGGCAGCGAGCGTGCATCGAGCGGTGCCAGCCACAGAACGGCCAGGGCACCGAGCTTGAGCAGACAGGGAATCAGGGCATACATGGCGGAAAGGTTCCCCATCGCCGCCTGGGGCGTGCCGGGCTGATAACCCGCAAGGCCGAGGACTGGGAGTGCGACACCGGCGGCGATGGCGAGGTTCGCCTTCTCCGTGAGTTGCCAGAACCCGAAGTGCACGCCTTCCCCGGCGCCGCTCTCGGAGGCATCGGCCACGTCGGCGAGCAGCGAAGGCGGCAGGGCGAGTTCCGCGCCGTAGGCGATGCCGGAAAGGGCGCACACGATAGCGAACGCCGTCGCGTCCTGGTTCCCGAGCAGGAACGCCCACACGAAGGCGATGACACTCATGACCATGCCGAGACCCCAGGCGCCCTTCTTGCCGATGCGGCGCGAGGCCTTCACCCAGAGCGGCATGCCGAACGCGCCGAACAGGAAGTAGATGGCGAGGAACAGCCCGCTCAGGTCCGAGCGGCCCAGCACGTCTTGGACGTAGAACAGGATCAGCGCGGCGGGAATGGCGGACGCCACGCCGCTCGCGACGAAGATGGCGAGCAGCCATCGGAACCGTCTGTCCCGCAGAGGCGCCACCATCCCGGCCCAGGAGAAGGGCACGCCGATGCCACCGTGGGAACGGACGGGCTGCCGGACGCCGAACAGCGTGACCGCCGCAAAGGCGAGCAGGATCGGCACGTAGAGCAGCGAGAAGTGGCGCAGGCCCTCGGGAAGCCCGCCCTTGCCGGCGAGGACATCGGGCAGTGCCGCGGCCATCAGAACCCCCGCGACACCGACCGCACCGCGTGCGGCGGTCACCCGGGTGCGTTCGTGATAATCACGCGAAAGCTCTGCGCCGACCGCAAAGTAATTGATGGTCCCCATGCTGAACCCGAAGTACGTCACCACGAGGCTCGCCGCGAGCCACGTCGTGACGAGTGCGGCACTACCGGCCGGAGGATGGAACAGTCCCAGGACTCCGGCACCGAGCAGCGCGACCGCCGCCAGCAGAAAGCCGTTGCGGGAGCCGCCGCGGGCCGCCACCCGGTCGCTCCACCATCCGAGCAGCGGATCCTGCAGCGCATCCAGCGCACGCGCGAACAGCAGGACGAGGCCGACGGTCGTCAGGGCCAGACCGCGTTCGTCGCCATACAACTTGGGGACGTGCACATAGACCGGCAGAGCTGCCATGGCCAGCGGGAACGCCAGCGCGGAATAGGCCCCGAGGTCGCGCGTGCCGACGCGCGTGGTGCTCACCGCTGCCCGAGCAGGGCGGCGCGAAGCTTGGGTTCCCTGGTCTTCGGATCGAGCCAGATGGAGAAGAAGGCCCGGGCGAATTCGGGATCGGCTACGAAACTCGTCGCCCGGCCGTTATGAAAGAACTGGGCACCCTCGCCCGGCCGGAACACGCCGGTGATGCGGTCGCCTTTCTTGACGTCCGGAAAGGCCCCCACCATCGCCGCGCGCCAGCGATCGAGCTTGGCTTCGTCCTCGTAACCCAGACGCCGGATCTCGTCGACGCTGGCCCCGGCGAGCTTCACCCCGAGGAAATCGCGGGCATAGCGCAGATCGAGGGCAAAGGATTCGTCCCAGCGCCAGCGGTCACCCGGGACCCACAATGCCGCGTCGTAAAGCAGCAGGCCGAACCAGCGCATGCGGCCCTGGCCGATCACCCGGAACTCCACCCCGCCGGGCCGTTGAACATCGGCCGGCAGATTCGCCCAGGCGCGACCGGCCAGCGCAAGAAGGGCCAACAGAAAGAATCGTCTAGACACGCTTCAGCTCCACCTGCATGACATCGATGGTGCCCGTGCGGAACCCGGCCTCGCAGTAGGCGAGGTAGAAATTCCACATGCGCACGAAGCGTTCGTCGAATCCGAGGGCGTTGAGTTCCCCGACCCGGCGATTGAATCGGTGCCGCCACGCCCGCAGAGTCTTCGCGTAGTCCTTGCCGAAGGTGAAGACGTCGCCGATCAGAAGTCCCCGCCGCGACGCGTTGTCACGGAATACCTCGCGCGACGGCAGCATGCCGCCCGGGAAGATGTGCTGCTGGATGAAGTCCGTGCCCCGCCGATAGCGATCGAACCGGCTGTCTGCGATGGCGATGGTCTGGATGAGGGCGCGGCCCCCGCGGCGCAGGCGCTCGCGGATGGTATCGAAGTAGGCGGGCCAGTATCGCTCGCCCACGGCCTCGAACATCTCGATGGAGACGATGTGGTCGAACTCGCCCTGCACGTCGCGGTAGTCCCGCAGTTCGAGCGTGACCAGCCCGGCGAGGTCGCGCTGGACCATGCGGTCATTGGCGAAGGAGAGCTGTTCCCGGGAGAGCGTGATGCCATGCACGCGACAACCGCGCGTGGCAGCGGCGTGTTCCGCAAACCCGCCCCAGCCGCAGCCGATCTCGAGGACCCGGTCGCCCGCCTGGATGTCGAGTACGGAGCAGATGCGTTCGTACTTGGCGCTCTGGGCGGCGGGGAGCGACCGCTTGTCCTCGCCGTCGTACAGGCCGGACGAGTACGTCATGGTCTCGTCGAGCCACATCTGATAGAAGGCGTTGCCGAGATCGTAGTGGGCGGCGACGTTGCGCCGCGCCTGCCGGCGGCGATTGGCGCGCATGGCGTGGCGGATGCGATCGGCCGCCCAGCCGAACCAGCGGCCGTAGATCGCCTTCTCGAGGGCGACGGTGTTCTCGGCGAAAAGCGCGAGGAGCTCGGCCAGGTCCGGGGTGTCCCAGCGCCCCCCCATGTAGGTCTCGCCGAAGCCGATATCCCCGCGATGCAGGGCCTCGTCGAATACCTCCCAGTCGGACAGCCGGAGCATGGCGTGGGGGCCGGGAAAGCCGCTGTCGAATGTGCGCGGGTTGCCGTCCGGAGCGATGAGGTCCAGGCGGCCTGCACGGAGTCTGTCGAGGAGCGCCAGCACCACCCGGGCAGATCTGGACGAGGGGGTGGAGCCGATGCGATACGTTGTGGCTGGCATGTCGAGAGTTTTCAACGGGTGGTCTCCCGCAGCGGCGCAGCCGGTTTGCGGAAGAAGGGCACCCCTTTCCACCAGAGCTTGAGCGCCTGCCAGTGGATGCGCAGGATCACGCCCAGGGTCATCCAAGGATACCCTACGAAGCAGCGCAACAGCGAACCCGCGGAGAGCGCACGCGCCGAACCCGAGACCGAGGTGACGAGCATGGTGCCGTCCTCGTCCTCGTAGTCGATGCGTACCCTGGTATCGGCAGGGTCGGTGCGAAACTGGAATCGGTAGCGCCCCTTCACCGCGAGAAAGGGCGATACGTGAAAGACCTTCTGTGCCATGAGTGAATCCGTCGGTTCGATGGGGCGACCGTCGGGATGGACCATGAGGTAGTTGTGGTGTTCACCGAAGGTGTTGTTCACTTCACACAGAACAGCGCGCAGACGCCCGTCGCGGTCGTGGCAGAACCAGAAACTGACCGGATTGAACACGTACCCGAGCACCCGCGGGAACATCTGCAACTCGATGTCACCGTCCGCAAACCCGCAACCCTCACGGGTCAGGAGATCGCGGATCCAGGGTTCCAGGGGCGATCCGTCCCTCGGTCCGTGATCCCGCCGGTGGAAGGCGAGCAGGTTGAAGCGATCGACAGACAGGAAGGCTCTGCGCAGGGAATCCTCCGCGCCGACGCGCACACGCAGATAGAACACGCCGTAGCGGAACCGGTTCTCCCGGGGACGCACCCGGGCATGCATCACCGACCCGGTGAACAGGGCCGCTAGGCTGCCATTGCCTCCGCCTGCCATGGGGCCCTCGCTCCGAGTGCATTGGCGACCTGAAGTGCGGACTTCAGACCGTCCTCGTGGAAACCGAATCCCGTCCAGGCCCCGCAGAACCAGGTTCGCCTTAAGCCCTGGATACCGGGCAGCGCCGCCTGGGCTCCGATGGCCGGGCGATCGAAGATGGGATGCATGTACTGGAACTCGCCGAGCACCCGATCCGCACGCGCCGGCCGCGGCGGGTTCAGCGTGACGATCACCGGCGATCGGCACGGCAGCGGCTGCAGCCGGTTGATCAGGTAGCTCACGGAGACCGGAACGTCACCATTCTCGCTGGGGCCGGACAGATAGTTCCAGGCGGCCCAGGCCTCCCGGGAACGCGGCAGCAACGTGTCGTCGGTATGGAGAACCGCGACGTTCTGCTGGTAGCGCACCGCACCCAGGATGCGCCGTTCGTCCTCCGACGGGTCACGCAAGAGAGCAAGCGCCTGATCGCCGTGCACGGCGAGTACCACGTTATCGAACATTTCTTCCCCGGCTGGCGACAGCACCCGGACACCCTGCGCATCGCGCGTGACGCCGGACACCGCCTGCCCTACCCGCACGTCGGCGATATCCGGCACCAGCCGCCGAACATACTCTCTTCCTCCGCCCGTCACTGTGCGCCATTGGGGGCGGTCGCTGATCTGCAGCAGACCGTGGTTGTGACAGAAGCGCAGGAAGGGCGCGATCGGATACTCGAGCATCTCGGACGTGGGACAGGACCAGATGGCCGCGCTCATGGGCAGGAGGTACCAGTCGCGAAATGCGCGTCCGAACCGGCGGCTGTCCAGCCAGTCCCCGAGGCTGCCCGTGCCCGGATCCGACCGGGACACGGCGACGGTTGCCTCGCGGTTGAAGCGGACGATGTCCTTCAGCATGCGCCAGAACTCCGGACGCAGGAGATTGCGACGCTGCGCGAACACGGTGGCGAGGCTGCTACCCGCCCATTCCAGGTTGGACGGTTCGATCCGAACGCTGAAAGACATGTCGCTCGCGGTGGAATGGACCCCGAGGGAATCGAACAGGGCGCACAGGTTCGGGTACGTGCGGTCGTTGAACACCAGAAACCCGGTATCGACCGGGAACGACTGGCCGTCCACCACCACATCCACCGTATTGGTGTGCCCGCCCAGATAGTCGCCAGACTCGAACAGCGTGACGCGGTGTTGCCGCGACAACAGCCAGGCCGCAGACAGACCGGCAATGCCGGCGCCGACGACGGCCAGGCGCTTCATGGCCGTCGGACCGGCATGATCAGGAGGCTCCGGCCAGTTTGTCGTGTTCGATGAGTGCATATGCCGAGTGATTATGGATCGATTCGAAGTTCTCCGACTCGATGACATAGCGGGAGACCCGGCTGTCGGCATTCAGACGCATCGCGATGTCGCGGACAAGGTCCTCGACGAACTTGGGATTGTCGTAGGCCCGCTCGGTGACCCATTTCTCGTCCGGTCGCTTGAGAAGCCCATAGACCTGGCAGGACGCCTCTTCTTCCGCCATGCGGATGAGGTCTTCGATCAGGACATCTTCCGCGACGCGGGCCGTGATCGTGATGTGCGAGCGCTGGTTGTGAGCGCCGTAGGCCGAGATTTCCTTCGAGCACGGGCACAGGCTGGTCACGGGCGCCGTCACGGAGAGTTCGAACCCGTAACCGTCGCCCCGACGAACCTCGCCGCGCATCCGGACCCGGTAGTCGAGGAGGCTCTCCACGCCGGACACCGGCGCCTTCTTCATGACGAAGTAGGGAAAAGACAGTTCGATGAATCCGGAGTCGGCGCCGAGCCGATCCAGCATCCGGAACACGAGGTCGCGGAAACCGGCCTGGTCGAGCGCGTCGTGCTGCGCCTGCAGGATCTCGATGAAGCGGGACATGTGCGTCCCTTTCACATCCCCGGGAAGGCGGACATACATGTCTGCCGTTACCACTGTGGCCAGCGCAGTTCCATCCGACTGCCGGATCTTCAGGGGATGGACAAGCCCCTTGATCCCGACTTTGTTGATGGCAATGGCGCGCGAGTCGGCGATCGACTGGACGTCGGGCAGGACGAAACGGTCAGGAGCGTTCACTGATGGATCCTCGGCACAGCGGCGCCATCGGGCGCCAGAAGGGGTTCAGGTCGCAGGCAAACCGCGCGGGGGTGGCACGCGGGTGAGGGGGGAGACGAGCCTGCGACCTGAAGGGGGTAAGCCTCAGTTGGCCTCGTGCTGGAGGCTGAACCAGGGCATGAAGACGGAGCGAGCTGACGAACCAGACAACTGTTCATGCATTTCCACGTAATGCAGCCAATCGGCTTCGGCTGGAGTGGACATCGCCGCCTGAGAAGAAGTTTCGTCCTGGACAAATAAGGGTTGATTGGCTGCCCCACTGAAGACTTTCTGCGTAGCATCCGCTCTCACGTGCGAGCCGGAGCACTCTTCAACCGGGGTTTCGACAGCGTAGGAGGTCGACGAAAGCGTCAAGGCCGCAGCGCCGAGAACGCGGACAAGCAAAGCGGAAACATTGGACGGCATGATGAACTCCCGAAATATTGTCCTAGTCAAACGACCGTATGGTTCGTACAATACGAGTCACAGTTACGTATGTCAACATTTTGTCCAGGACATTTTGCTTCTCTCCAGGTAAACCACCGTGCGCCTCGACAAGACAGAACGAAGCCCTGAGATCCTTTCACCCCAACCCGTCGGAGACCGTCCCGCGGACAGGGAGTACCAGGCAATGCTCAGCATCAGTGCAGTGGAACGGGACACCGGTTTGTCCAAGGACGTTCTACGAATGTGGGAGCGCCGGTACAAGTTCCCGAAACCGCTGCGCGATCGGCATGGTGAACGGATCTACCCGCCGGATCAGGTCACGAAGCTACGCGCCATCAAGCGCCTGATGGATCGCGGCTTCCGGCCCGGAAAGATCATTGGGTTGCCGATCGACGATCTCAATAGCCTCGGGACGTCCTACACGGCCCACGAAGACCATGATGTCGAGATCGATGCGATCCTGGCCCTCATCCGGAACCACCAGCTTCCCGATTTCCGCCAGAAACTCAACCAGTTGCTGATGAAGCAGGGGCTGCAGCGCTTCATCATGGAAACAGTGGCGCCGCTGACGACTGCCGTCGGCGAAGCATGGGTCCGCGGCGACTTCGCGGTCTTCGAAGAGCACATCTACACCGAACAGGTGCAGAGCGTCCTGCGTAACGCCATCGCGGCGTCCCAGTCCCATACCAAGCCGCCGCGCATCCTGCTCACCTCGTTTCCGACGGAGCAGCACAACCTCGGCCTTCTGATGGTGGAAGCCCTCCTCGTCGTGGACGGCGCCACTTGCATTCCCCTCGGCACCGAGACCCCCGCCCAGGAAATCCTCCGTGCAGTGAGCGCGCAACGCGCCAATGTCGTGGCGCTGTCTTTCAGTGCGGCCTTCCCGGATCGGCAGGCTGCCTCGGGGCTGCGTGAACTGCGGGCGAGCCTTCCTCGCGAAGTGGAGATCTGGGCAGGCGGCGGCTGCATCCGTCGTCTCCGTCGTGCGGTCGACGGTGTGCAGCTGATCAAGTCGCTCGATCAGATCGGCACCCTCGTCGCCGGATGGCGGACGGCTCGCGGCATCGTCTGACGAGCCTCCGGGCCGGCGCTCCCCGCCATCGCATACCGGAGTTCCGGCCAGGCTCCTCCCGGGCAGCAGGGCCACGGCACGACGGGAGCAGGCACTCGGACTGATATACTCGCCCGCGTTCTCCCGCCGGGGGAAGTCCGATGCGGATTTGCCGTCGTCATCGGCACTTTCGCGACGCCCCCGACCAACGAACGGTCCGAACAGCCGTCTTTCCGGAAACGCACGACGGCCGTGGTCGCAGGCAATGCCACTCACCCCGGCGCTTCATGACGAGCCGGGGTCCCTGAGGTCCGCTCAATGCTTTACCCAGAAATCTTCAAGTCTCTCGAACGTGTCCGCTGGAACATGGACCAGGACATCCCCTGGTCCGAGTTCGATGCCAGCCTCCTGTCGGAGGAGCAGGCGCGCACGGTCAAGATGAACGCCATCACCGAGTGGGCCGCCCTGCCCGCAACGGAAATGTTCCTGCGCGACAACGTTCATGACAGCGACTTCTCCGCATTCATGTCCGTCTGGTTCTTCGAGGAACAGAAGCATTCGCTGGTCCTGATGGAATACCTCCGTCGCTTCCGGCCCGAACTGGCGCCCACGGAGGAGGAACTGCATGCCGTGCGCTTCGAGTTCGATCCGGCGCCGGCGCCCGAAACGCTGATGCTGCATTTCTGCGGCGAGATCCGCCTCAATCACTGGTACCGCTGCGCCGCCGACTGGCACACGGAACCCGTGCTGAAGCACATCTACCGGCTCATCTCCCGCGATGAAGCCCGCCATGCCGGCGCTTACCTGCAGTACATGAAACGGATGATCGGCAACCTCGGGGACGAGGCACGCGCCGCGTTCGCGAAGATCGGCATGCTGATGGCCAGCTCGGCGCGCAGCAACAAGGCGCTCCACCCGACCAACCTGCATGTGAATCAGGCCCTGTTCCCCAACGACACGGTGCAATCTCGCCTGCCGGATCCCAACTGGCTCGAGCGCTGGCTCGACGAGCAGATCCGTTTCGGTCGCGACTGGGAAACGAAGGTCGTCGACATGATGCTGAAGAACATGTCGCTGCTGTTCGACCGCACCATCGGCTCCGTTCAGGATCTCAACCGCTACCGCAAGTCTCTGCTCCAGGGGCCGGCCGCCGGCGTGCAGGCTGCCTGACGTCGAGCCGTCCGTTGCTGACCCGCTGCCCCCCGCCTGCCTTCGAGGGCAAGGTCGTCGATCCGGATGCGCTCTCAGGGCGGCTCGCCGCCCTGCCCCGCCCCCTTGTGTTCACGAACGGGGTCTTCGACATCCTCCACCGCGGTCACGTCACCTACCTGGCGCAGGCACGCGCGCTTGGCGCAAGCCTGCTGCTGGCGCTCAATTCCGATGCGTCGGTGCGCCGGCTCGGCAAGGGGGGCGACAGACCGATCAACGCGCTGCCTGACCGCGCCGCGATCGCCGCGGCTCTTGCGAGCACCGACATCGTGACCTGGTTCGAGGAAGACACCCCGCTCTCCCTGATCCTGCGCGCGCGCCCCGACGTCCTCGTGAAGGGCGGCGACTGGCCCGTCGAGAAGATCGTTGGCGCCAAGGAAGTGCTGTCGTGGGGTGGCGAGGTGCACGCCATCGCGTTCGAGCACGAGAAGTCCACGACCCAGCTGTTGAAGCGCATTCGCGCAGACTAGCGCCACGTATCCCCAGGGTCAGTCGGGCAGAAAGCGTCACGAAACCTCGACAGCGACACCCTGACGACAACCACGCAAGTCCTCTAGAGATCCGTAGCCATGTCCACGGCCACCAGGCGCTTCCGCGCCGACCTTTGGCAACTCGTTCGCCCCTACTGGTTTTCCGAGGAGCGGGTCGCCGCCCGATTCCTGCTGCTGGCGGTCATCTCGCTCACGTTGGCACTGGTGTACATGAGCGTGCAGTTCAACGCCTGGTACAACGATTTCTACAATTCGCTCCAGAACAAGGACAGCGCCGCATTCGCCGACGCGATGGTCAAGTTCATGGTGCTGGCGAGCATCTACATCGTGATGCTCGTGTACAAGGTTTATCTGACGCAATGGCTGCAGATCCGCTGGCGCCGATGGATGACCGAAAGCTATCTGGCCGAGTGGCTCGGAAACGGCGTCTACTACCGCATGCACTTGTCCGGAGAGCAGACGGACAACCCCGACCAGCGCATCGCGGAAGACATGAAACTGTTCGTGGAAGAGACTCTGACGCTCTTCCTCGGACTGCTGGATGCAGTCGTGACACTCGCCTCCTTCGTCACGATCCTCTGGGGCTTGTCCGGCGCGCTCGAGTTCACCGTGGGAGGTACCACGTGGGAACTGTATGGCTACATGGTATGGGTTGCGATCGCCTACGCCGCGGCCGGTAGCCTTGCCGCGCACTGGATCGGTCGGCCCCTCATCAAGCTCAACTTCGATCAGCAGCGCTACGAGGCGGATTTCCGTTTCAGCCTTGCCCGGTTCCGTGATCAGACGGAAGGCGTGGCCCTGTTCAAGGGCGAGGCTCAGGAGGGCCGCGGATTCCGGGAACGCTTCGCTGCCGTGACGCACAACTGGTGGGGCCTGATGAAGCGCCAGAAGCTGTTCAACTTCTACTCCACAGGCTACGGACAGCTCGCCACCGTGTTTCCGTTCATCGTGGGAGCGCCGCGTTACTTTTCGGGCGCGATCCCGCTCGGCGGCCTGATGCAGATCAGCAATGCGTTCGGCGAAGTCCAGCGCTCACTGTCCTGGTTCATCAACGTATACGAGTCGATTGCCCGGTGGCGTGCGATCGTCGACCGTCTCACCGGCTTCCACAAGGCGATCGAGGAAGCCGCCCGGGCGGCCCGCAACGATGACGGGCTCGATACGAAGCCGTCCGCCGACGGCTCGCTCGCGCTCGAGCACCCCGAGATCCGCAAGCCCACCGGCGAAGCCCTGATCCTCGGCGGCCGGCTGGCACTGCAACCCGGTGAACAGGTGATGGTCCGCGGCGCCTCCGGCACGGGCAAGAGCACGCTGTTCCGCACGATCGCCGGCATCTGGCCGTTCGCCGACGGCGCCATGCATCTGCCGCAGCCGTTCCAGCCACTGTTCCTGCCGCAGCGTCCGTACTTTCCGCTCGGCAGCCTCCGCCACGCAGTGTCGTACCCGTCCCAGCCGGAGGACTTCGGCGACGACAGGATTCGTGCCGCGCTCATCGACGTCGGCCTGCCATCGCTGGCCGAATCGCTCGACGAAGTGGCCCACTGGTCGCAGCGTCTGTCGGGCGGGGAACAACAGCGCGTGGCATTTGCGCGTGTGCTCCTGCACGAACCCCGCTGGCTGTTCCTCGACGAGGCGACCTCCAATCTCGACGAACAAGCGGAACGCGATTTGTACGCCCTGATCCGTGCGCGCCTGCCCGACGGGACGATCGTGAGCATTTCTCACCGACCCGATCCATCACCGACACCGGCACGCGTCGTCGAACTCGTCGCCGGAGGGCCCATCGGCGGCACACCGAGATAACTCGGACCACGCGCCTCTACGATAAACCGCGTCGCGGCATCGAACTTGCGGAAGGGCGACGGGTTTAGCTCGTCGTCGGGGGGATGGCGAGCGGCAACTCCTTGATCCCCGGAGAGGTGAGTGCAGTACATGCAGCCGGAGGCGGAAACCGCCCCAGCCACCGACGCGGCCGACGCTGTAGCGGCGTCCGACGCCACGCCGGTAGCGCATGCGGCCACCTGCCGCACCGTTCGTCGCACACACGGCCACCACGGTTCACAGGCTTCCTGCACTGACTGGGCTTCCGCCTCGCCCGTGAGGGCGCGGTGCCGTTGTCGGCGGGAGTCCCCGGCGTAATGGGTATCGACACACGTCCCAAGGCGTCCTCCGCTGCCCCGGTCGTCGATCATCGTCGCGCGGATCCGCTCAGCCCGTCGCAACGCGCATTGGCTGCCGGCTACGTGATCATCGGGCTCGGCTATCTCGCGTGGCGCACCACGACGATGAACCCCGAGGCGATCGCGTTCTCGGTCCTCGTATACGCCGCCGAACTGTTCGGGTTCGCCGCCTCGTTGCTGTTCCTATTCGTCACCTGGCGACTCAGTGTCCGGGAGGCCCCGCCTCCAGATCCGAACCTGCTGGTGGATGTGCTGGTCGTCGCCGGTTCACAGTCCCTGCCCGAACTTCGTCGGACGCTGGTCGCTTGCAGGCGCATGCGTTACCCGCACGCCACCTGGCTGGTGGATCGCGTTGGTCTCGCAGAGCGGGAGGAACTCGCACTCGAACTCGGTCTTCTCTACGTCGGCCCCACGCCACAGCAACCCAGGGGACCCTTCGCAGGGGCCATGACCCGCGCACGCGGCCAGGCCGTCGCAATCTTCGCCGGCGATCACATCCCCTCGCGAGAGTTTCTCCACCGCACGCTCGGCTACTTCGCCGATCGCCGCGTGGGCTTCGTGTCGACGCCGCTCGAGACCTACAACCTCGAAGCCTTCGAGCATCGCGTGACCCGCGACCAGCGCTTCGTGCGCAGCGACCGGACCGTCCTCAACCGCATCCTTCAGCGCGGGCGGGATCATCGCAATGCCGTGACAGCTGCCGGCACCGGGGTGATCTACCGGCGCACTGCGCTGGACGCCCTCAACGATCTGCAGCTCACCGGTATCGACGAAGACCTGGACACCTCGATACGCCTGCACGGCGACGGCTGGCGCGGGGTCTACCACGCGGAAGTGCTCGCTTTCCGCGCGGCGCCGGATCACATCGCCCCGTTCACGGAACACCGGGCGCGGCAGCGGCGCCATGCGCTGCAGTCGTGGCAACGCAATGGTCTCGCGCTGTTCGCGCAAGGACTCTCCCTGCCGCAGCGGCTCTGCTACCTGTCCGTTGCCTTCCAGCATCTGGACCCGTGGCGGCGGCTGGTGTTCTACGGCGCACCGATCGCGGCGCTGCTCACGGGGGCTGTCCCTGTCGTCTCGCTCTCGATACCGCTGGTCCTGCTCTGCATCGCACACTACGGTCTGGGACTGTGGGTCTACGAGGAAGCGAGCCGCGGCTACGGCAAGGCATTCGAGCTGGAGCGGCACAGCATGCTCCGCCTCAGCGTGCTCGCGTCTTCGCTGTTGCGCAGACACCGGGCGCCAGGACGGGCGCTTGCGAGCGCCCGTCGGTACCTGCTACCGCAGTCGGGTGTCCTCGCCGCCAACGCCATCGCGATTCCCGTGGGGCTCGCACAAGGCCTGTCCGCCTCACGGACCCTCGAAGGCCAGGAGATCGCCCTGTCGGTGGCGTGGGCCGGCATCAACACCGTCTTTGCGGGGACCGCGCTGCACGGCGCCCGTCCGCCGAAGCATGCGCGCCGTCGGGACTACCGCTTCCCGATCGCGCTGCCGGCGATGCTGAACAGCCACGACACCCGCCTGTGCACCGGCGTCGTGGATCAGCTCTCCGCCGTCGGCTTCCGGTACTACGGAGATCTCCCGAGGCCGCTGTCGGCCGGCGAGTTCATCACCGGCCAGATCCTGCTTCCGTCGGGGCCCCATGCCTTCCTCGCCGAAGTGCAGAGCGTCCGGCGCGGCGGTGGTGACCCGCCCGTGACGGGCATCGGCGGCTCGTTCATCTGGCCGGTTCCTTCGGCCGGTGACGATCTGGCGGCGCTCATCTACGGCACCGATCTGCAGTGGCGACTCAACCGGTTCGTGGAGCGCACCGCCACGCCCCTCGAGAAAGTCCAGCGGACGGGAACCGTGGGACGCTCGACGCGGACGCGCCACGGACGCTGGGCCGCCGCGATGTGCCGCACGCTCGACTCGGGCAGTTCGGTGTACCCGGGCATCGTGACGATGCCATACGCGCAGACGCGCGAGCGCACGCTGGTGTGCTTCCAGAGGCTGCTCACGAAGCTGCCGCTTCGCGTGCGCATCACTTCGCGCGAGGGAATCTTCAACGAGGACGGCCACGCGGAACTGTTCGACGCGTTCACCGTGGATGGCGTGGCGCTGTACGCCTACCGTTTCCGGCCTTACGGCGACCCATTGGGTGGCGCAACGGCTCGGCGCACCCACGCCTCAGCCGCGTCCGGCACCGGCTGACCGGTCGCGTTCAGCGGGGGCAGGCGGTCGCGCGGATCTCGGCGCCAGGGAACACGGCCTTCAATTCGAGCAGGCGCTCGATCTGAGAGGGATCCGGATCACGGACGTAGACGGCCGACAGACGGATCTGCAGCGGCCGCAGATCCACGGCGGCATTGCGCACGCCCTTGGCCCGCAGCCCCTCGGCGAATCGGTCCGCGCCATCCCGGGTCCGGAAGATACCGAGCGAGATCGCATGGCGCATGTCGCTCGCGTCCTGCACCACGTAGGTGTCCCGCACGCCCGCCGCATTGAGGCGCGCGACTTCTTTTTCCGCCTGCTCGCGCGAGGCCTTCGGCGGGATGTACACCCACCAGCTCGCCATGGCAGGCACCGGCGCGACCGTGGCGCGGTCCGCCAGTTTCAGCGTCGCCAGGGACTGCCGCACGCGGGCGAGTTCCTCCTGGGACAACGGCGCGATCTCGACGCACGCCCGCTCCGCTGAGGGCATTGCCGCTTCGGGGGAAGACGCGGGGGCAGCAGGGGGGGAAGGCACAGCCGCGGCAGCAGGTGCAGTCGCGTTCGCGGGCATCGGCGGGGCGGTGGGCGGCGCTCCCCCTGCGGCAGGGTCTGCAGCCGCCTCCGCGGGCGCTTCGCCCGTCGCAGTCTCCGGCGGCGGCTGATCCGCTGGCGGCGCCTTCGGTTCCGGTTCCCCGCGAACAACTCGAATGCGCGGCTCCTCGCGAGCCGCACCCGCCTTGCCGCCGGTGTCATCGTGCTGTTGCCAGGACAGAAACCCCAGTCCGGCCAGCGCCAGGTTCGCCACGAGCAGGATGGCGAAGACGATTCTCATGTCGGCATTTCCTCCACAGCAAAGCGCCGCAGGCCTTCGAGCACCAGATGCTCGCGATGACGGACATCCCCGTCGAGATGGGGCAGCAGTCGGGGCGCCCCACCCCCCGAGACGACCAGTGGCACGGGCGCCCCGTGCCGTTCCTCCAGGCGGCCTCGGGCGCGGACGATGGCACCGACTGCCGCATCGATCGCGCCGGTGGTCATGGCATCCGCCGTGCGCGTCGGAAACGCGCAGTGCTCACCGGGGTCACCGGGAAGTCCCGCCGTGTTGCTGGTCAGGCTGGCGAGCATCGTTGCCACCCCCGGTGCGATGAGACCGCCGAGAAACCTGCCGCCTGCATCGAGCGAATCGACCGTGAGCGCCGTGCCCGCATTGACCACCAGGCACGCCGACGCGCATGCCTGCCACGCGGCGACGAGAGCCGCCCAGCGGTCGGGGCCGAGCTGGCGCGGATTCGCGTAGCCGTTGATGACGCCCAGGCAGCGCTCGCTCGACCCGAACCATCGCGGACTCAATCCCTGCTCCGCGAGACTCGCGGTGATCCTCTCTGCCACGGTCGCACCGGCCACGTTGCAGCACACCGCCACGCCACCGGCTTGCAGCCAGGGCGACAATCCGCGGCGCAGACCGTCGGCATCGTCCTTGGCGGCGGCTCCGAGCGCCAGCCACGCATCGCCCTCTGCCACGCCCCATTTGATACGGGTGTTTCCGGCATCGATGACAAGCACGCGACCGGTCGGACTCACGTCGCCTGGCCTCGCACGCTGACTTCCCCGCCATGGAAACGCCGCACGCTTTCCCCAGTGCGGACGACCAGTGCGCCGTCGGCATCCGTGCCTTCCACGACGCCATCCACATCGTGCCCATCCGGAAGGCTCACCCGAACGGGCCGTCCCTGCAGGACGTGCCACGCGCGGAATTCCGCTTCGAGCGGGGCGAAGCCACCGGCATCGAACCGGTCGATGTCTGCGGCAAGCTGTGCGAGCACGGATGCCAGAAGCGCATTGCGGTCGACGTCCGGACAGGACGAGGCGATGTCGATCGCGGGCTGCCCGACGGTGTCCAGCACGACTTCCGGCAGGCGCACGTTGAGGCCGATACCGATGACGGCAGCCGACGGACCGAGAGCATCGCCCTGCAGTTCGATCAGGATGCCGCCGAGCTTGCGGCCGGCGATCTGCAGATCGTTCGGCCACTTCACGCCGACACCCTCCACGCCGAACGATGCGACAGCCTTGGCGCAGGCCATGCCAACGACCAGGCTCAATCCGGAAAGCCCCCCCGCACCGCGATCGAAGCGCCAGAGCACCGAGAAAGTGAGCGCGCCGCCAAGGGGATTCACCCACTGGCGCCCGCGGCGGCCGCGGCCACCCGTCTGCATCTCTGCCGCGAGCACTTTGCCACCGGGCACCCCCGTGGACGCAGCCGCGAGCAGGTCAGTGTTCGTCGATCCCGTCTGGGCCACCACTTCCACCTGGAAGCGCGCCGCCCCGCCTCCCAGGGAATCGCGTACCCGCCCGGCATCGAGCCAGCCGTGTGCGTGCTGGAGCCGATAGCCGAGGCCGCGCACCTTCTCGATGGGCAGTCCGAGCGCGATGGCCTCCTGGATGCCGTTCCAGACAGTCGCGCGGGTGACGCCGAGTTCTCCGGCGATGGCCTCTCCGGAAACGAAACCCGACGGCCCGAGCCGCTGAACGATGGACAACGTGTGAGCATTCATGACAGGCCGAATGATAGGCTACCGCGACCCCGGGGAATTCGGCGCCGATTGATCCACGTCAAGCCGGCCCTGGCGCCTCGGTGGAACCATGCAACTGTCCTCCCCGCCGCATCGCACAGGAGCACCCGAGTCATGTACAAGCACATCCTCATCCCGGTGGACGGTACCCCGCTGTCGAAGAAGGCCATCCGTGAAGGCATCCGGCTCGCGAAGAGCTGCGGCGCCAAGGTCACGGGTTTCTTCTCGCCGCCGGAGTACGAAGTCCTGATCTACGGCGAGTACTTCCCGCCCGACCTCATGCCGCGCGAAGAATACGAAGAGCGCGCCGACGCGAATGCCGAGAAGATCCTGGCCGCCGTCCGCAAGGAAGCCGACGCGGCAGGCGTGCCGTGTGCCACCTACCACACCGCCAGCCGCATGCCCTGGGAGGCCATCATCGAGGCCGCCCGCAAGAAGCGCTGTGATCTCATCGTCATGGCGTCCCACGGCCGCAAGGGACTCACCGGCGTGCTGCTGGGCAGCGAGACCACCAAGGTGCTTACCCACTCCAAGATCCCGGTGCTCGTCTGCCGGTAGTCGCGTCCGGCGTGCCGCACCAGGGGCGTGTCTTCCCGGGAAGACGCGCCCTTTTCCTTTTGACGCACTGCCGCGTTGCAATTTCGCGGGCTTCGGCGATGATAGGCGCCCGTTTCTCTGCCTCATCAGGAATTCCATGCGCTTCCGCTTCACGGCCCTGCTGGCAGTGCTCGCCCTGCTGGTTCCGGCGCTGCCCACGGCCCATGCCGACAGTTTTCCCCGCAAACCCATCAAGCTGATCGTTCCCTTCCCGCCCGGCGGCACGCCGGACATGCTCGCGCGGATCCTCGGCCAGCAGGTGAGCACCATCGCGAAACAGCAGGTGGTGATCGACAACCGCCCGGGCGCTGCCGGCAATGTGGCCATGGAACTCGTCGCCCGCGCCGCGCCCGACGGCTACACGCTGATCATGGGCACCATCGGCACGCTGGCCGTGAATCCGTACGTGTACAAGTCGGTGGGCTTCGACGTGGCGAAGGACTTCGCACCGATCATGAATGCGGGCTCCATCTCCAATCTGCTGGCGGTGCATCCTTCCGTGCCGGTCAACTCGGTCAAGGAACTCGTGGACCTTGCCCGGAAGAAGCCGGGCACGCTCACCTACGCGACATCGGGCTTCGGATCGTCACTGCATCTCACGTCCGAGTACTTCCAGGCCGTGGCGGGCATCGATCTCCAGCACGTGCCCTACAAGGGCAGCGCGCTGGCCGTCACGGCGCTCGTGGGCGGGGAGACGAATCTCATGTTCGACAACATGCCGTCGATCGCACCGCACATCGTGGCCAACCGGCTGCGCCCGCTCGCCGTGACCGGCGCCGTTCGCTCGCGCCTGTTTCCCAATGTGCCCACGATGAAGGAATCCGGTTATCCAGACATCGTGGTCATGCCCTGGTACGGCGTACTCGCACCGGCGAAGACACCGCCCGACGTGGTTGCCCGTCTCAACGCGCTGTTCAACGAAGCCATGCGCGACTCCACGGTACGCAAGCGCTACGAAGAGATGGACGTCGAGCCGGGCGGCGGCACCGGCGCGCAGTTCGGCGAACTCATCCGCGCCGAGAGTGCGAAGTGGAGCAAGCTGATCCGCGACAAGAAGATCACCGCCGAGTGAGACAGGGACGGTTCGCCCGAGTCAGGTGAACCGTTCCCATCGCCCGCGAAGGTCCGCGCAAAAGCCTTGCGATTCACCAATGGCAGCGGCGAGCGCCGCATCACCGGAGGAAACCCGCCATGAAGATCCGCGCGTTCGAGACCATCCGCCTTCCTGACCGCCCCAACCTCCTGCTCCTGCAGCTGCACACCGACGAAGGACTGATCGGCCTCGGCGAGACCTCGCGCGGGCCCGGGCCCGTGGAGGCACAGATCCACGAACTGTTCGCCCCCATGCTGCTCGGGCAGGACCCGTTCGCGATCGAGAAACACCACCGCGCGATGATGGCCACGTACCTGGGCTTCGCCTCGAGCAGTGCGGAAATCCGCGCGGCGTCGATGATCGACATGGCGCTGTGGGACATCTTCGGTCAGGCGATGGACCAGCCGATCCACCAGGTGCTCGGCGGCAAGTCGCGCGACCGCATTCGCGTGTACAACACCTGCGCCGGCTACCACTACAACACGCGCTCCGTCGCCCGTCGCCAGATCGCAGTCGGTGACGCCAACCACGTATCGGAAGGCCCCTACGACGACCAGATCGCGTTCAATCAGCGCGCCGACGAGCTTGCGCACTCCCTGCTGGAGGAAGGCTTCACGGGGATGAAGATCTGGCCCTTCGATCCGTACGCGGAAGACCGCGGCGGCAGCTTCCTCCCGGCACGCGACATCGATCGTGCGCTGGAGCCGTTCCGGAAGATCCGCGAGGCCGTGGGCAATCGCATCGACATCATGGCCGAGTTCCACTCGCTCTGGAATCTGCAGCAGGCGAAGCAGATTGCCCGGGCACTGGAACCGTATGCCCCCTACTGGTCGGAGGATCCGATCCGCATGTGCGATGTTGCCACCCTCAAGGAATACGGCCGGTCCACCACGATCCCGGTCTGCGCGAGCGAGACCCTGGGCGGCATGTATCCCTTCCGCGAGGCGCTGCAGGCGCAGGCGGCGGACATCGTCATGCTGGATGTCGGCTGGTGCGGCGGCCTCACCGAGGCGCGAAAGATCGCGGCGCTGGCCGAAGCCTGGCAGCGGCCCGTGGCGCCGCACGACTGCAACGGTCCCGTGGTGTGGGTGGCCTCCATCCACTTCATGGCGCATATCTCCAGCGCGCTCGTGATGGAGGTGGTCCGCGCCTATTACACGACCTGGTACAAGGACATCCTCACCGACCTGCCCGAGGTGAAGGACGGCTACGTCAGCCCCCTCACGGGGCCAGGACTGGGCACCCGGCTGCTGCCGGACCTCGTCGCGAAGACCGGCGCCCGGACGCGGCTGACCGAGTTCGTGCCATGAACAGGTATCGCCTTTCCCTGGCGCGGCGGACACCGCGAGCACCGATGTACACTGGCCACGCCGTCAACGGAGGATCACGATGAAGTTCATCGGGCAGTTGCTGGGCGAACATCTCGGGCGCTATCCCGCCATGCAGGTCGCGGACGTGTACAAGCTGCTGCATCAGGCGGCACTCGGTTCGGCCCACGCCGTGGATGCCGCCAACGCGCGTGAACTCCTCCAGAAGGAAGCCACGGGTTTGACCCCCGCGCCGGAGGCGCTGCTGGCCGAAGTCATCTCGCCCGACGGCCGGCTCGCACGGGTTCACCTCGCGGCTTACCTCGGCAAGGGCCTGCCCCTCGACGCGCTGGCCGACGCCTTCGCGGGCACGGCCTCGACCTACACCGGTTCGGCAGACAAGCTCGCGAAGTTCTGCGGCTGTCTCGGGGATTTCGCCGATGCAGGCGGCATCCCGTTCTCCCGAGCCGAAATCGAATCGTTCATGGGCGCACGCCAGCGGGAAGGCTGGCCGGCTGTCCATCATTCGGATGCGTACCGCAAAGCTCACGCGCCCGCCTACCGCGTGGTGGACGTCTCCCTGCTCCCGCAACTCGGCATCACGCCGCCACCCCCCAAGTGAAAGACTCCAGCCACCGCATTCGCGACGTCATCGCGATCCCGACCTCGTTCCCGGTTCGCGACGAAGACAGCGTGACGCTCGGCGTGGGCCGCGCCGTGAAGCGCGACGCCGTCATCGTGAAGATCATCACCGAGTCGGGAATCGTCGGCTATGGCGAAGCCCATCACGGACGGGCACCGGGCGCCGTCGCCCGGCTCGTCGAGACGACGCTGCGGCAACTCGTGCTGGGCCAGGATGCCCACGACGTCGTCGGCATCTGGAAGCGCGTCTACGACAAGCAGCTTGCGAGTCACGGCATGGGGGCCGGTTCGTCGATCGGTCTGTCGGGCATCGACATGGCGCTGTGGGACATCCGCGGCAAGGCCACGGGACTGCCGCTGTACCGCCTTCTGGGCGGCGCCGACAAACCGGTGCCCGCCTATGCCGGCGGCGTGTCGCTGGGTTACCAGCCGCCGGAGGACCTCGTCGCCGAAGCCCGTGTTCATGTGGAGCGGGGCTACAAGGCGGTAAAGCTGCGCATCGGCGACACCGTGGCCAAGGATCTCGCGCGGATCGAGGCCGTGCGCCGCGCCTTCGGCGACGACATGGTGATCCTCACCGACGCCAACACCGGCTATGACGTGAAGGCCGTGCGGGCCGTCATGCCGGGCCTCGATGCGCTAGGTGTCGGCTGGCTCGAGGAGCCCTTCGCCGCGCACGATTACCACAGCTACCGCCTCGCAGCCGGGCTGGGCCGCACGCCGCTCGCCGCGGGCGAGAACCACTACACGCGCTACGAATTCCAGCACATCGTCGACACGCAGGCGATCACCATCCTGCAGCCGGATCTGTCGAAGAGCGGCGGCATTACCGAGGTGATGCGCATCGCCCATCTCGCCTCCACCTGGAAGCTGCCGATCCATCCGCACACCTCGATGACCGGCCTCAACATGGCCGCGTGCGTGCATTTCCTGTGCGCCATCGACAACCCGGGCTACTTCGAGGCCGACGTATCGAAGAACAACCGCTTCCGGGATCAGCTCGTCGCGACGCCGTTCGAGATCGGCCAGGACGGTTGCGTGCGACCGCTCCCGGGCCCCGGGCTCGGCGTGGAAGTCGACGAGGCTTTCCTCGCGGCCCATCCTCTCATCGATGGACCGGCCTACGTCTGACGCCGGACGGCGCCGCTTCGTCGGCGCCCTCGCCGCCGCGCCGCTCGCCCCTTTTGCGGCGCGAGCCCAGGAGAAGTACCCGCGCAAGAACGTGCGCATCGTCGTGCCCTTCACGCCGGGCGGATTCAACGACCAGCTCGCCCGGGTTCTGGCCCAGAAGCTCGGCGAGGCCTGGGGCGTCAGCGTGCTGGTCGACAACCGCCCGGGAGGCGGCACGATCATCGGGACGGATCTGGTGGCGAAGTCGGCGCCCGACGGGCACACGCTGCTGATCACGGGCTTTGCCTTCGCGGCCAACGCATCGCTGCACGCAACGCTGCCCTACGATCCGCTCGCGGATTTCGCGCCCGTGAGCCTCTGCGCAGCCACGCCGAACCTGCTCGTGGTGAACAACGATTTCCCGGTGAAGAGCGTCGCGGAACTCGTCGCGCTGGCGAAGGCGAAACCGGGTCAGCTCACGTTCGCCTCCGCGGGACCGGGGTCGTCCACGCATCTTTCCATGGAGTGGTTCAAGCTCCGGACGGGAATCGACATGGTCCACGTGCCCTACAAGGGCAGTGCGCCTTCGCTGGTCGACGTGATCGGCGGCCGCGTCCCGATGACCTTCGACAACACCCCAAACGTGATCGGCCATGTGCGCGCCGGAAAGCTTCGCGCCATCGCCGTGACGTCACCGCGGCGCTTCGCCCCGCTGCCGAACCTGCCGACCGTGGCGGAGACCGTGCCGGACTTCGAGGTGAGTTCCTGGTTCGGCCTGTCGGCGCCGGCACGCACACCGGTCGTGGTCATCGAACGGATCGCCCAGGAGGTGAACCGGATTCTGGGACTCACCGACGTGAGGGCGTTGTTCCGCGATCAGGGCGTGGAGACCATCGGCGGCAGTCCCGAGCAGTTCGGCAACCACCTGCGCAGCCAGATCGCGAAGTGGGGCACGATCGTGAAGGCGACCGGCATCCGTCTGCAGTGACCGGGGCTCAGTCGACTTCCAGCCGCTTCACGTCCCCCAGCACGAAGATATAGGACAGGGCACCCACGAGCGCGACAGCACCCACGTACGCCAGGGCGTAGTGGAAGGAACCGGTCCTCGCGACGATGAAGCCGATGACGAGCGGCGTGACGATGCCCGCCAGGTTCGCCGCGAAGTTGAACACGCCGCCGGTGAGACCCATCAGCTTGCGCGGCGCGATGTCGGAAATGAGTGTCCATCCCAACCCCGTCATGCCCTGCGCGAAGAACGCGAAGGACAGGATGGCGATCACCGCCGCGTCGGAATTCACGTAGTTGGCGCCGATGATGGTCGATGCGCCGAGCAGGCCGGCGATGATCGGAAACTTGCGCGCGATGTTCGCGGAGCCCGTCCGCTTCAGCAGCATGTCCGACACGATGCCGCCGATCATCACGCCAGCCGCGGCTGCAAGAAATGGCATCACGGCGAAGAAGCCGATCTTGATCCATCCCATCTGCCGCTCGGTCGCGAGGTAGGTCGGGAACCAGGTCAGAAAGAACACGAGGGTGGAGTTGCCGCCGAACTGCCCCAGGCACGCCCCCCAGATCTGACGGAAGCGCAGGAGCGCGCCCACCCGCTCCCACGAGAATCCGGCATCGGTTTCCGCGGAGACGCGGATGAGCCCGCCGCCGGCAGCGATGTAATCGAGTTCCGCCTGATTGACGGCAGGATACTGGTCGGGCTCGCGGTACTTAAGGAAGGTCCGCACAACCTGCGCGGATCGCGTGGCGGTCTGAAACGGGCGATGGCAAGGCGGGCGGCGCAGGCGGTATCGGGAATACCGGCAAGGCGACCAACACCGCCAGCGCCCGTTTCAGGCCGTCACCCGAAGGGACGGGGCCTTTCGGGCCGCTGGCGGCGTCAGCCTGTGCCTGGCGTACGTCCAGTACGCGGCGGCCCAGGCCTTCTTGCCATCGGCCCGAAAGACCTCCGTCGCGACCGCGCAGGTTGTGCGGACCTTCCTTAAACCACCACACGGCGGCGAACACGACACCTGCGACACCCGTCACGATGAACAGCGAACGCCATCCAAAGCTGCCGAGCAGCCAGAACAGCAGCGGACTGAAGCACGCCAGGCCGAGATACTCGCCGACGGTGTAGACGCCGGTCGCCCGCGCCCGCTCGCTCTGCGGAAACCACGTGCTCACGACACGGCTGTTGGTCGGAAAGCACGGGGCCTCGCTCACGCCCAGTCCGAACCGGCAGAAGCGCAGTGAGTAGAGCCCCGTCGCGAATCCGTGGAACAGCGTGAAGAGCGACCACAGCCCGACGGAGGCAAAGTACGTGAGCCGCGCGCCGAAGCGATCGAGAAACACGCCGCCGGGAATCTGCGCGGCCGCGTACGTCCACGAGAACGCCGAGAACACGACGCCCATCACGGCGGCCGAGAGGCCAAGCTCCTTCGTGAGTGTGGGGGCCGCGATGCCCAGCACGGTGCGGTCAAAGTAGTTGATCATCGTGCCGACGGCCAGCAGCGCAAGGATGACGAAGCGGGCGCGGGTCGGGCGCTTGGCGGTGATCATGGCGGCGGTCATTGCGCGGCCTCCGCGGCGCGGCTCATCTCCGCGAAATGGCACAGCATCCGGCCCTCGTCCGGCGCGAGACCGGTAAAAAGGCGGAATGCCTCGACCGCCTGGAACACGGCCATGCCGCCGCCATCGAGGGTCCGGCAGCCCCGGGCCCGGGCGACGCGGAGGAGTTCCGTCTCCAGCGGGAAGTAGACGATCTCGGCCACCCAGAGATCCGCCCTGAGCAGGGGCGCGGGCAGAGGCAACCCCGGGTGGCTGGCCATGCCGGTGGGCGTCGCGTGGACAAGGCCGTCGGCACTCGCCATCGCCTGCGCGAGGTCCGTACCGACCGCCACGCGATCGGCACCGAAGCGCTCCCGCAGCGAATTCGCCAGCGACGCGGCCCTCTCCGGCGCGACGTCGAACAACACGAGCCGACCCGTCCCGAGCGTGAGCATCGCGTGGGCGACGGCGGCGCCTGCGCCCCCCGCGCCGAGCTGGACCACCGAATGCCGCGGTGCGTCGCCAAGACCCCGCTCGAAGCTGTGCACGAATCCCGGGGCGTCGGTGTTGTGCCCGATGCGACGGCCATCCCGAAGCAGCACGGTGTTCACCGCGCCGAGCGCCCGGGCCTCGGGCGAAAGATCCGAAAGCAGCGGCATCACGGCCTGCTTGAACGGATGCGTGATGTTGAGACCGGCAAAGCCCATGAGTTCGGCCGACTCGACGAGCCGGGGCAGCGCGCTTTCCGGGACGCTCAGGCGTTCGACGTCGATCAGCCGATACCAGTATCGGAGACCGTGGGCGGTCGCTTCGCGTTCGTGCAGCGCAGGCGAGCGCGACGCCTGGATACCGGCCCCGATGAGGCCGATCAGGAAGTCGGGGGCAGACATGAGTAGCGAGATCCCTGGAGAGGCGGCTCTCTGCGGAGCCTGGACGGTTGGCTGGGTCGAGCCCAGTATTGCACGGCCCCGGGAGGCGGACATGCCGCCGGTTTTGGCCGGCGGGCCCCCGCACCGTAAAATGCGGGAGAGCGCCTGGTCACTCGCGCCCCGTCACCCGTCAAGGACACACCCCGTTGAGCAAACCCGACTCGAACGCCGCCCCGTCGCCCGCATCGAACTTCATCCGCAACGTCATCGATGCCGACCTGGCGAAGGGCACCTACGCCGCACGCACCTGGAGCGGCAGGCCCGGCCCGGCCGCCGCGCAGGCCGGCGCCGCCAAGGACCCGGCCCGCATCCGTACCCGCTTTCCGCCGGAGCCCAACGGCTACCTGCACATCGGCCACGCCAAGTCGATCTGCCTCAACTTCGGGACGGCGGCGGATTACGGTGGTGTCTGCCACATGCGCTTCGACGACACCAACCCGACGAAGGAGGACCAGGAGTACGTCGACTCCATCCTCGACTCGGTGCGCTGGCTGGGTTTCGGCTGGGGCGAGCATCTCTTCTACGCGTCCGACTACTTCGAGACTCTCTTCCGGTTCGCCGAGGCTTTCATCGAGCACGGGCTCGCGTACGTGGACTCGATCACGCCCGAGCAGATGCGCGAGTTGCGCGGCACGCTCACCGAGGGCGGCAAGGAAAGCCCGTATCGCGGCCGCAACGTGGCCGAGAACCTCGACCTGTTCCGCCGGATGCGCGCGGGCGAGTTCGCCGACGGCGCGCATGTGCTGCGGCTGAAGATCGACATGGCCTCGCCAAACATGAACATGCGCGACCCGGTGATCTACCGGATCCGCCACGCCCATCACCATCGCACGGGCGATGACTGGTGCATCTACCCGATGTACGACTACACCCATTGCATCTCGGACGCGCTGGAGAACATCACGCACTCCATCTGCACGCTGGAGTTCGAGGATCACCGGCCGCTCTACGACTGGGTGCTGGAAAAGCTCGCTGACTTCGGCCAGCTCGCGCGGCCGCTCCCGCATCAGTACGAGTTCGCGCGCCTCAATCTCACCTACACCGTGCTGTCGAAGCGCAAGCTGATTCAGCTGGTGGAAGAGAAGCACGTGCAGGGCTGGGACGATCCGCGCATGCCCACCATCGTGGGCTATCGCCGGCGCGGCTACACGCCGGAGTCCCTGCGCCTGTTCGCCGAGCGTATCGGGGTCTCGAAGGAAAACTCCATCATCGAGATGACGATCCTCGAGGACTGCCTGCGCAAGGATCTCGACGAACGCGCCCCGCGCGCGACGGCCGTACTGGATCCGGTCCGTCTCGTCATCGACAACTGGCCGGAAGGCAAGGTCGAGGAATGCGACGCTCCGGTGCATCCGCACAAGCCCGAACTCGGCAAGCGCCGCTTCCCCATCGGTCGCGAATTGTGGATCGAGCGCGAGGACTTCACGGAAACACCACCCAAAGGCTATTTCCGGCTGTTCCCCGGCAACATGGTGCGGCTGCGCTACGGTTACGTCGTGAAGTGCATCGGTTGCGACAAGGATGCTGGCGGCACCATCACGGCCGTGCATTGCGAAGTGATGCCCGATTCCAAGTCCGGCACGCCCGGCGCGGATACGTACAAGGTGAAGGGCAACATCCACTGGGTTTGCGCCGAGGGTGCGCTCGACGCCGAAGTCCGTCTGTACGACAGGCTATTCACGGTGTCGGCACCCGGCTCCGGAGATGCCGACTACCTGAAGCAGATCAATCCGGATTCGGTACGCGTGATCCGCGCCAGGCTGGAGCCCTCCCTGCGCGATGCGAAACCGGAAGACTGCTTCCAGTTCGAGCGTCACGGCTATTTCGTGGCGGATCTGCTGGACTCGAAGCCGGGCGCTCCGGTGTTCAACCGCGCCGTGACGCTGAAGGATTCCTGGGGGAAGAACTAGGGAAGCGGCCGATGACCGCCGCGGACATCCCTCGCGGAAGTCCGCGCGTCAGGGCCTGACGCCGTCCCAGGGCAGCGTGGTCTCGTCGGCGGCGTTGCCCCAGAAACCCCGGAAGCTGCGGTAGTCGGCGGAGAACAGCAGGCGGGCGACGCCCTTGCCGTACTTGTCGCTCCACTGGCAGCGCAGGAGGTACTCGACTTCCCACGCGCAGTCGTCCAGCGCGCCGGCTTCGAAGCCGGCCTCCTCACCCACGGCGTAGGTCCCGCGCCAGTTCCCCTGACCGTCCCGGAAGAACACCGTGAGCACGGGATCGAGGCCGTCGCCGTTGTAGACCTGTCCCTCGTAGCCGCCTTCGAGCGGCCCGGTGGCCTTTTCCTCGGGGTCGTCGTCACCGGCGGCAGCCACGGTGCAAACGAGAGCGAGCAGGGCGGCGCCCAGAACGCGAGGGGCGACGGCAGGGCGCATTTTCATCGGGCAATTCCTTCGTGCGAAGTCGTGGGGCCTGTCGAGACCACCGGGAGAGGGAAGGTCACAGCCCGCGTTCCGTCAGGCCGGGCCCTTCAGTTCCACTTCGACGAACACGTACTCGTAATCGTTAGCATTGATGACGTCGTGCTCCACGCCGGCCGGCCGGGAGTAGGAGACGCCGGCCTTCAGCGCGACCTCCCGCGTTCCCTGCGGCTCCACGAGACGGAGCTTGCCGTCGAGCATCGGCACGACGACGTAGTCCATCTCATGGCGATGAAATCCGGTCGACGCACCGGGCGCGAAGCGCCACTCGGTGACGCGCACGCGGTCGTTGTCGATCTGGACGGTAGGCACGGCGGAGGTCATGGCCGGATTATGGCCCCGGGTCGGGGTAATTGGCGAGTGCGCCGCACGTGCCGCCCTCCCGCGCGTGACGGCGCTCTCAGTGCAAGACGCTGTTACAAAGAGCCGCTTACCGGCTACCATCCTGGTCGGAGCTTGTGGTGTTCGTCGTTCGATCCTCCGGGTGCGCGCGTTTCGCCCGCGCCCGCCGTACAGGAGATCCCCATGGCCCGGCAGATTCTTGCCCTCGACGTCTCGGGTGCCCCGCGCGACTGGGTCAGCGTGGAGACAGCCGTCACGTACTACGCGCGATCGATGGTCGCCTATGGCATCGGGGGGCCTGCGATCGTCTACCACGGCGGCTGGCAGCGGGGCGGCGCCCGTTCCGTGATCGTGGTGGAGAACATCATTGCAGTGGCCGGGCGGGAGCGGACGGCGCTCTGGCAGGCCCACGTGCCGCGCCTCACCAACGTCAAGCTCTTCGCGCGGGACCGCCGCCTGTGTGCTTACTGCGGCCTGCGTTTCCGGACGGGCGACCTGTCGCGGGAGCATGTGATTCCGGTATCACGCGGCGGCGCCGACTGCTGGACCAACGTCGTCACGGCCTGCCACGCCTGCAATGCCGCCAAGGGCGCACGCACGCCTGAAGAAGTCGGGATGCGGCTCCGTTACCTGCCCTACGTGCCGTCCCGCTGGGAGGACTTCATCCTCGCCAACCGCTACATCCTGGCAGACCAGATGGAGTACCTTCTCGCGAAGGTGCCGGCCACCAGCCGCCTTACCGCCTGACTCCGCAAGCGCCCGGGCCAGAACGCAGGCCGGCGAAACATAAACGCCCCGGGAGAGCATCAGCCGGGGCGTTCGTAACTTCAGGGGCTGCAACGGACGCAGCCCGTGGTGGAGGTCAGGGTTTGCGGTGCTCGATACCGTACTTGGCGTAGATGCGCGTCAGGGTTCCTTCCGACAGCAGCTTGTCCAGCACCTTGTTCACTTCATCGACCAGCGCCTGATCGGACTTCCGCAGGCCGACGGAGACTTCCCAGCTGAGTTCCGGCGCGCTGTCGAAGGCGTACGCCAGCTGGATGCCCGACTCGGGCTTGGTGTGGATGTAGTAGCTGAGTGTCGCGATCGACACGGCCGCACCGTAGATCTGGCCCTTCGCGAGGTCGTCGACCATGTCGTTCTGGAACGCGTAGGGGGTGAGCGTCGCGCCGTTCTTGCCGAGGACGACGCTGGCGACGGAGTTCACCATCACGCCGACCTTCTGATCCTTGGCGAGCTGCTTGTAGTCCGATACCGGGGTCGCCCCCTTGGTCACGCCGAGCGCGACGCCCGACTTCTGGTACGGACGGGTCAGCAGCGAACGGCCCTTGTTCATCGCCACGTCGTTCACGCTGTCCAGCTGCATGTCGCAGTTGACGACATTCGCACGGCGGCGAGGCACGATCCACTCGATCGACAGATTGAGCCCCAGCCCTTCCGCGATCGCGCGGCCAATCTCGACCTGGAAGCCCGGATCGCCCGGCTGGTCGCTGGCATAGGGCAGGGTCTCGGGGCTGGCACACATGGAGATGGTTCCCAGCGCCTTCACCTCGGCGAGCGTCCGCGCGCCGGCCGGCAGCGCAAACGCCAGCCCCGCGAAGATCAGCCCTGCAGTGCCAAGGGCGCGCCGGAGGCGCGTGGTCGTGCGGATCAAACCGGTGCTGCTCATGGATTCTGCGGCTCCTCGCCTTCCTTGAGGCTGCGGATGAATTTCACGATGTCGCGGATCTGCGCATCGGAATAGACGCTGCCGAATGCCGCCATGCGGCTCGGCATCCCGTTCTTGATGCGGTTGAAGAGGTAATCGTCCGTCCGCTCCGAATTCATGAGCTGAGGACCCTTTCCGGCCTTGCGACCATAGTCCGCATGGCAGAAACCGCAGACGTTGCGGAAAGTGTTCTTGATGTCCAGGGGCTTGGGTGCCGGCGCGTCTTCCGCACGGGCAGGCAGCGCGGCCCCGAGGGCCATCACCAGCGCGGACGCGAGGGTCACGGGAATAAGCTGGTCACGAAAACGTCTCACGGCAATACCTCCAATAGTTCGAAATTCCGGCCGGGAACGGGGAGCGACGCTCCGCCCGCCGGCCTATCACAACGCCGCCGGTGCACCATGCGCCGACTCCGAAAGACAAAAAGGGCGGGGACGCCGTCCCCGCCCTCCTACTGCATCAGGCAAACAGCAAGCCTGATATCGCGCTTACTGCAGCGAGTAGACCTTCAGGACACCGGAGTCCTTCGGCATGCTCTTCCAGGGCTCGCCCCAGAGGTCGCCGTAGCCGTCGCCCACCAGGCTGCCCCAACCCGTCATGACTGCAACGTACTGCTTGCCGCCGGCCAGATAGGAGATGGTGCCACCCACGCTGCCCTGACCCATGTTGTGGGACCAGAGCTTCTTGCCGTTGGCGGCGTCGTAGGCGGTGAACATGCCGTCGGCCTCAGGCACGAACAGCACGTTGCCGGCGGTCGACAGCAGACCACCGTGGGGGACTGCACCGGGGTACTTGATCTCGAACTTCACAGCGCCGGTGAGCGGGTCGCGGGCACGGATGTGACCGAAGGCCTGCTTGTCGCCGGGGCCGTGCATCGTGAAGTTGGCACCGATGTTGAGCTGAACGACGGGCTCGGTGATCGGCTCGGTCTTCACGATTTCCAGGTCCATACACCACTCGAAACCGACCTTGTAGAGCAGGTTGGTCTTGGGGCTGTAGGTACCGGCGTTCCAGCTGTAGCCGCCGGCGATGGCCGGGCAGAGGTTGACGTGCTTGCCTTCGGGCGGATCCCAACGGCCGACGAGCGTACCGTCGTCCTTGATGTCCTTCACGAAGTTGATGGCATCGACGCCCTTGTAGACCTTGACCGGCTTGCCGGACTTGCGGTCGAACACGAACACGAAGCCGCTCTTGCTCGGATGCACGACGTACTTCTTGCCGTCACGCTCGATCATCATGAGTTCGCCCTGGGCAGGGTCGAAGTCCCATGCATCGTGCGGGAGGACCTGGTGGTAGCTCTTCAGCTCGCCCGTGTCGGGGTTGAGTTGCAGCACCGAGGACGTGTACAGGTTCAGGCCGGGGCGCGGGCCTTCGGTCATGAACTTGTCGCCGGCCCAGTCGTACAGGGGGGCCGGATTGGCGGTACCCCACCACACCGTGTCGTTCTCGGGATCGTAGCTGCCGGCCATCCAGCCGCCGCCGCCACCGGTCTTGTAGGAGTCACCACCCCAGGTATTGCGGGCATCGGACGCCGTGCCGTCGTTACCGCCGGAGGTCAGGAAGTGCCAGACCTTCTGGCCGGTCTTGGCGTTGACGCCGAAGATCGGACCGCGATCCGGCCACTCGCCGCCCTGGGCGCCGATGATGACCTTGTCCTTCACGACCAGGGGAGCGCCGGTGAAGCCGACCGTCAGCTTCTCGGAGTCGACCAGCTTGGTTTCCCAGTTGAGCTTGCCGGTCTTCATGTCGATGGCGGCGAGCTTGCCGTCCAGCGTGCCCATGTAGAGGTTGCCGTAACCGGCGGCGAGACCGCGGTTGTAGGGCGAGTGCGTCTGGCGGGCGACCAGGTCTTCGTTCAGCTTGTGCTTGTACGTCCAGATCATCTTGCCGGTCGCGCCGTCGAGTGCGTAGACCTGGTTGTACGGGCTGGTGTAGTAGAGGACGCCGTCGATGGCGAGCGGCACGCCCTGCAGACCGCGGTTCGCACGGGAGGCCACATGAGACCAGGCTTCCTTCAGCTTGCCGACGTTCTTCGTGTTGATCTGATCGAGCGCGCTGTAGTGCCAGGACTTGTACGAGCCGTGATAGCTCATCCAGTTGCCCGGTTCCTTGTCCGCGTTCAGCAGGCGGTTGGAATCGACATCTGCCGCGACGGCGCCGCCGGAAGCGAGCAGAGCAGCCGAGACGGCCGCTGCCAGCGCCGAAGGCACGAGGCGAAGGGCTTGACTACGCATGAGTAAACCTCCCAAGAATTGAAAATCAGGTACCGCGGGATGTGGACCGGACTGAGCCGGGAGCAGCGGGGGACTCGTTGGAGCCCGACGACTCCGTCGGAAGGAATTGCTGACGTCCACGCGGCTGCGGACCCCGTTCACCCGACAAGACACTCAACTGAGGCCAGGTGCTCGACGGACTGGAAAAGTGTGGGTACTTTTCGCGGTGACGTCAAGGAAAAACACCCGGATACGCAGAGAACTTTTCTCACATCTCGCCGAGAGAAGATTCCCGAGCCCCCTGGCCTGGACAAACGTACTTTGTCCGGCGCCCCTCCTTCGGCGTGGCGGAGTAGTCTCGAGCGGGAAACGTCCTGTCGGCGCGGGGTGCGTGTGAACCGGACCCTCTCCCTGACTCGAAAAAGGTGCCTCATGGGCAGCAACAACACCCTGGTGGAGCTGGTGGCCGAGCTCTTCACAGCCATCAAGCTCCTGTCGGGCTATCCGGTGCCGGACATCCTCCCGGAGGTCCATGTCGTTCCGCCGACGCAGATTCATTCGATGCTGTGCAAGGGCAAGCCGTGCGGCATCAAGGCGTTCTATCTGCCGGACCGGGGCATCTTCGTGAGCGACACGGTGGACCCGTCGCAGGACACGTTTGCGCGATCGATCCTGCTTCACGAACTGGTGCATCACGTCCAGCATCTGAGTGGCCGCTTCGACCGCATCGGCGACCAGTGCGACCGCTGGTTCTCGAAGGAACGCGAGGCCTATCAGGTCCAGAACGCGTATCTGCAGGATCAGGGCGAGCGACGCCGTTTCGCGCTCGACTCCCTGCCGTTCATGTGCGGTGACCGCGGCAAGTGACGCCCCGGGACCGGACGGCCGACCCGGCGAAACCGGACGACGCCACCCCCGAGCGATCGTCCTTCACAAGCGCACCGCAAGAGTGCGGGCGAACGCCCGTCAGGCCGCGAAGAACGAGCCGATCGCACCGTTGAGGAACGCGGCATCCTCGGCGCGCTGGCTCGTGGCAGCCTGGTGCCCTTGCAGCGATGGGATCTCGACGAAACGGGCGCCAGGCACCGCCGCGGCGATGTCCCGCGCGCAGATGACCGGATTGAACAGGTCCATCGCGGGCGCGGCGATCAGCATGCGGGCGCGAATCGACGCGAGGGCGGCATCGGTGCCGGCGTGGCCCGGCGTCGTCCCCACGTCGTGTCGTTCGTACGCCCGCGACTGGTACAGGTAGTCCGTCGCGTCGAAGCCGTTGCGGCGAACCTGCGCCACCATCGCGTCGAACCACTCGTGCGTGTCGTCGCACCCCGACATCTGTTCGGCCAGTGCCATGGGCGTCCGCGACAGAAGCACCGTCATGAGCCCCGCATAGGCGCGCCACCCACGATCGGGAATCCCCGCGAAGCCGTCCCCCGTCCACGCCGGATCCGCCATCAGACACGAGCGCGCGGTTTCCGTGACTGCGACCGCCCACGGCGCGGTGCGCGCCATCGGCGTCATCGCGACGGAGCGCGCCGCGAAATCCGGGTGAGACACGACCCACTGCAGCGCCTGCATGCCTCCCATCGACGCACCGACGACCGCGAACGCGCGGTCGATGCCGAGGTGCTCCGTGAGCAGCCGATGCTGCGCATGGACCATGTCGCGAATCGTGAACCGCGGAAAGCGCATGCCCGGCTGCCGCGCACTGTTCGACGGGGAGGTCGACAGACCGTTGCCGATGGGATCCACGGCGACGACGCAGTATCGCGAGGGGTCGAGCGCCCGCCCCTCTCCGATCAGGAAGTCGAGGCGGTGATGATTGCCGGTGAGCGAAGCGCAGACGAGGACGACATTCTCTCCGCGCCCCGTCGGCGTGCCATGCATGACGTACGACTGCCCGAAGTCGTGGATCACCTCGCCCGACTCGAGCCGCAGGTCGCCGAGCGCAGCCATCGAATGGGGCCTGTCGATCTGGCCCGGCGCCAGGGAAGGATGACTGCCGGCTCGCGCAGCCATGTCAGTCGAACTCGATCACGGTGCGGATACCCTCACCTCGCGCCAGCGTGGCGAAGCCGTCGTTGATATCGGCGAGACGAATCCGCCGGGTGATGAGTTCATCGAGCATGAGGCGGCCAGCGAGGTACTCGCCAGCCAGCCACGGGAAGTCCCGGCTCGGACGCGCATCACCGTAGCTCGACCGCACGATGCGCCGCTCGCCCATCAGCGAGCCCCATCGGAAGGACACTTCCCGGTCCGCGTTGACCTTGCCGAGCCACACCACTTCGCCGCCGGGACGGACTGCCTCCACGGCAAGGCGGAACACATCGGCGTGACCGGCTGCCTCGAACACGTAGTCGGCGCCACGCCCGCCCGTCAGCGCCCTGATGGCGGCGACCGGATCGCCCGCCGTCGCATCCACCGTGTCCGTGGCACCGAACTGCTCCGCTCGCGCAAGCTTCGCCGACCCGCGATCCACCGCGATGATCCTGCCGGCGCCGGCCATGCGGGCACCCTGGATGGCGTTCAGGCCCACGGCACCGCACCCCATCACCACGACGCTCGCGCCTGCCGGAACCTTCGCCTTGCGCACGACCGCCCCGACACCGGTCATCACGCCGCAGCCGATGATGCACGCCCGGTCGAAGGGCATGGCTTTGGGAATGGGGATCGCGCCGGATTCGGGCACGACCGTGAACTCGGCGTGGGTCGATGTGACGGAATAGTGGTGGACCGTCATGCCGTCCTTGGACATGCGGGATCGGCCATCCAGGAGATGCCCCCGCGGCTGATGCCGCGTGAACGGCTCGCACAGGATCGGCTGGTCACGAACACAGTAGAAGCAGTGCCCGCAGTTGGGGTTCCACGAGAGGATCACGTGATCACCCGGCACCACTGTGGTGACCGAATCTCCCACCGCTTCGACCACCCCGGCGCCTTCGTGCCCCAGGACAATGGGCATCGGGTACGGCAGCGAGCCCTGAATCACCTCCAGGTCCGTGTGACACAGCCCGCTCGCCCGCACCCGCACCAGCACGTCGGTCGGGGCGAGCGGCGCCATCTCGAGCGTCTCGATGGTGAGCGGCCGATTGACCTCGCGCAGCACCGCAGCCTGGAAGTGCATCGTTTCCTCTCCGGGGCGGTCGGCCCCGCGTTGGTCGTCCGCCAAGGATACCCGCCAAAGCTCCCGGCCCCGGATCCCGGGAGCGCGCACGGCGGGCGCCCGTTTCGGGAACATGACGAACCAGCCCCATCGGCATCATTCTTAGAACCAGGTCGAATAAGAAAATACGAAAGCGTTTCTTCCGTCACCCGAGGGGGGTCGGTAGGCTCCTGGTTCCGTTCTCCGAGGAACGGGTTGTCCCGTGGATGCGTCCCGGGCCGACCGTTCCTCTCACCCAGATTCCCCAGATGCCCCGGTTCCACCTTCTTCTCGCCGCCCTCGGCCTGATCGCCAGCTTGTCCGCCCAGGCGGACGTCACGCTCATGAATGTCTCCTACGATCCGACGCGGGAGCTGTACCAGGAGATCAACGCCGCCTTCGCGAAGCGCTGGGCCGTGGCCGGCAAGGAGAAGATCTCCATCCGCCAGTCGCACGGGGGCTCCGGCAAGCAGGCGCGAGCCGTGATCGACGGCCTCGACGCCGACGTCGTCACACTGGCCCTCGCCTACGACATCGACGAGATCGCCGCCCGCGGCAAGCTTCTGCCCGTCGACTGGCAGAAGCGCCTGCCGCACAACAGCTCGCCTTACACGTCCACGATCGTGTTCCTCGTCCGGAAGGGCAATCCCAAGAACATCCAGGACTGGGAGGATGTCGTCCGCCCGGGCATCTCGGTCGTCACGCCCAACCCCAAGACCTCCGGCGGCGCCCGCTGGAACTACCTGGCAGCCTGGGTCTATGCGATCAAGAAATACGGCAAGGACGATGCGAAGGCGCGTGACTTCGTGTCGCGGCTGTACCGCAACGTGCAGGTGCTGGACTCCGGCGCGCGCGGGTCCACCACGACGTTCGTCGAGCGCGGCATCGGCGATGTGCTGCTCGCCTGGGAGAACGAGGCGTTCCTCGCCGTGAAGGAACTCGGGCCGGACAAGTTCCAGATCGTGGTGCCCTCCGTGAGCATCCTGGCCGAGCCCCCCGTGGCCGTGGTCGACAAGGTGGTGGATCGCCGCAACACGCGCCTGGCCGCTCAGGCGTACCTCGAGTTCCTCTACACGGACGAAGGCCAGGACATCATCTCCAGGCATTACTACCGCCCCACCTCGGTGATCGCGCTGTCCAAGTACGCCAAGCTCTTTCTCAAGCTGAATCTGGTCAAGCTGACCGACGTCTTCGGCAGCTGGCAGAACGCGCAGAAGACTCACTTCGCGGATGGCGGCGTGTTCGACCAGATCTTCGTCCCGGGGGGGCGATGAGCGCCGTCCTGCGTCGCCACAGCGTGCTGCCGGGCTTCGGTCTGGCGCTCGGTTTCACGGTGCTGTATCTCAGCCTGATCGTGCTGATCCCGCTGGGCGCGGCGTTCGCCAAGACAGCGACACTCACGTGGGAAGCCTTCTGGACGACGGTGACCGCACCGCGAGTGTTGGCCTCCTACAGACTCACGTTCGGCACGTCGCTGCTCGCAGCCGCCATCAACGCCCTGTTCGGCCTGCTGGTCGCCTGGGTGCTGGTCCGGTACCGATTCCCCGGCAAGCGCCTGATCGACGCGCTGGTCGACCTCCCGTTCGCCCTGCCTACGGCGGTCGCCGGCATAGCGCTGACCGCCCTCTACGCCTCGAACGGCTGGATCGGCAGCATCCTCGAACCGCTCGGCATCAAGGTCGCGTTCACACCGCTCGGCATCCTCGTCGCCCTCACCTTCATCGGCCTGCCGTTCGTCGTGCGGACGGTGCAGCCGGTGCTGGCCGATCTGGAACCCGAACTCGAGGAGGCCGCCGCGACACTCGGCGCCACCCGGCTCCAGACTTTTCTGCGCATCGTGCTGCCGACTCTGACGCCGGCTCTGCTCACCGGCTTCGCGCTCGCGTTCGCCCGCGCGATCGGTGAGTACGGTTCCGTGATCTTCATCGCCGGCAACATGCCGATGGTCTCCGAGATCACGCCGCTTCTCATCATCACCAAGCTCGAGCAGTACGACTATGCGGGCGCGACCGCCATCGCAGTCGTGATGCTGGTGATCTCCTTCTGCCTGCTGCTCGTGATCAATCTTCTGCAGGGCTGGTCCCGCAAGCGCCGGGGAATGACATGAGTGCGGCCGCGATCCCCCTGCCGGTCGCGCCGGCCTCCTCGCCCGCGCGCTCCGTCCGGGACGCCACGCACGAGAGTCCCTGGGTGCGCTGGACGCTGATCGGCATCGCTCTCGCCTTCCTGACGCTCTTCCTGTTCGTGCCTCTCGCTGCCGTCTTCTACGAGGCCCTGCGCAAAGGCGTGGACGTCTATCTGGCGGCGGTCATCGAAGAGGACGCGCTGGCCGCGATCCGGCTCACGCTGCTCACGGCCGCGATCGCCGTGCCGCTCAATCTCGTGTTCGGCGTGGCGGCAGCCTGGGCGATCGCGAAGTTCGAGTTCCGCGGCAAGAACCTGCTCGTCACGCTCATCGACCTGCCCTTCTCGGTGTCACCGGTCGTATCGGGTCTCATCTACGTGCTGGTCTTCGGTCTTCAGGGCTGGTTCGGCGAGACGCTGCGTGACCACGACCTCAAGGTGATCTTCGCGGTGCCGGGCATCGTGCTCGCCACCGTGTTCGTGACGTTCCCCTTCGTCGCGCGCGAACTCATTCCCCTCATGGAAGCCCAGGGCAAGGATGAGGAAGAAGCCGCGGTCGTGCTCGGCGCCAGCGGCTGGCAGGTGTTCTGGCGCGTGACGCTGCCCAACGTGAAGTGGGGGCTTCTCTACGGCGTGATCCTCTGCAACGCCCGCGCGATGGGCGAGTTCGGCGCCGTCTCGGTGGTGTCGGGCCACATCCGCGGCGCGACGAACACCATGCCGCTGCACGTGGAAATCCTCTACAACGAATACCAGTTCACCGCGGCCTTCGCGGTGGCCTCGCTGCTCGCCCTGCTCGCGCTGGTGACGCTCGCCCTCAAGACCTGGGTCGAACGCCGCTTCGAGCAGGACCGCGCAGCCGACTGAGAGCCGGAGAAGACTGATGAGCATCGACGTACGCGACGTGAACAAGCGTTTCGGGAACTTCAAGGCACTGGACCACGTGAGCCTCGAAGTGCAGACCGGAGAGCTGCTTGCGCTGCTCGGGCCGTCGGGCTCCGGGAAGACAACGCTGCTCCGCGTGATCGCCGGGCTCGAGACCCTGGACTCCGGACAGGTGCTGTTCCACGGCGAAGACGCGACGGACCGCCACGTGCGCGAGCGCCAGGTGGGCTTCGTGTTCCAGCACTACGCGCTGTTCCGGCACATGACGATCTTCGAGAACGTGGCTTTCGGCCTGCGGGTGCGCCCGCGGCAGGATCGACCCTCGGACAGCGAGATCAAACGCAAGGTGATGGAGCTGCTGTCGCTCGTTCAGCTCGACTGGCTCGCCGACCGCTACCCGCACCAGCTCTCCGGCGGCCAGCGCCAGCGGATCGCGCTGGCCCGCGCGCTTGCCGTGGAACCGCGTGTGCTGCTGCTGGACGAACCCTTCGGCGCCCTGGACGCCAAGGTCCGCAAGGAACTGCGCCGCTGGCTTCGCCGCCTCCATGACGAGATGCACATCACCACGGTGTTCGTCACCCATGATCAGGACGAAGCGCTCGAGGTGTCCGATCGGGTCGTCGTCATGAACGAGGGCAGCGTCCAGCAGATCGGCACACCGCAGGAGGTATACGACAACCCCGCCAATGCCTTCGTCTACCAGTTCCTCGGCAACGTGAACCTGTTCCACGGCCGCGTGCAGAAAGGCCGTGCCCGCTTCGGCCCCCTGGAACTGGCGACCCCCGAGCACTCTCACCCGATGGAGTCGCCCGCCGTCGCCTTCGCACGACCGCACGACATCGAACTCGTCCGACCTGCGGCGGATACCGCGGGCATCCCCGCTCGGGTGGAACACCTGCTCGCCGTCGGTTCCACGGTCCGTGTCGACCTGCTCACGGACGACGACACACCCATTCACGTGGAGCTGTCCCGGGATGCGCACGCCCGTCTCGCACTCGTGGCCGGCGAGCAGGTCCTGGTGCGCCCGAGGAACGTGCGAGTCTTCGCGCACTGAGCGTTCCCGGCGCTCCGGCCGATGCCGGTCGGGCGATTGACATTGCAGCCTCGCAGGAACCCTCACTAAACTGGGGGTTCTTCAACTCGCGAGGACCGCACCATGAACATCCAGAGCATGATCGACACCGCCACGGTGCACCTGACGACCTTCGGCCTGAAGATCGCCGGCGCGATTGCCTTCTGGATCGTCGGCCGCTGGCTGATCGGCGTGAGCATCCGGGCGCTGTCGGCCGGCCTCACGCGCCAGCAGGTGGACCCGACGCTGCTGCGCTACATCGGCAACATCGTCAGCGTCGCGCTCAACATCGTTCTGGTCGTCGCCATCCTGGGGTACTTCGGCGTCGAGACCACGTCGTTCGCGGCGCTCGTGGCCGGCATGGGCATCGCCATCGGCGCGGCGTGGGCCGGGCTCCTGTCTAACTTCGCGGCCGGGGCGTTCCTGGTCGTGCTGCGCCCGTTCAAGGTGGGCGACTACGTGAAGGCCGGCGGCGTCGAGGGCACGGTCAAGGAGGTCGGGCTGTTCGCGACGACCATCCTCACGCCCGACAACATCAGCACCTTCGTCGGCAACAACAAGATCTTCTCGGACACCATCCAGAACTTCTCCGCGAGCGCATTCCGCCGGGTGGACCGCTCGGCCCAGATCGCGCACGGCGTCGATGCGCAGGACGCCATCGCCCGGCTGAAGACGGCGCTTGCCGCCATTCCGAACGTGACGACCGAGCCCCCGCCGGACGTGGAGATCGTCGACTTCAACGAACGCGGCACCGTCCTCGCCGTGCGGCCGTACACGCACACCAACAACTACTGGCAGGTGTACTTCGATACCAACCGCGCGATCTCGGACACTTTCGGCGCAGCCGGCTACCCGATCCCCGAAACGCCAGTCCGGGTCGGCAAGGCCGCCTGACACCCACGCGCCCTCTGGCGGGCGGCGCCGGATCGCACTGACGCGTGAACGCCCTCCCGCAGTGCAGCCCGTCCGGGTCCGCACTGCGGAGGGGCGCGGCGCTTTCAGACCGAATCGGCTTCGCCGCCACCAAATCAGGCGGTTGCGCACACTCGCCTGTGGCACCGAACCTGCGGAGCACTCCGACGTTCCCCGTCTGGAGTGCTCCCATGCTCTTCGCTGGCCGCAAGGCAAGCCCGTCCCGTTCGCGCCGTCTCGCCGCTCTGGCGGCGCTCGTCGTGTCGATGTTCGTCGCCCTCCCCGCCTCTGCCGCCACGGCGATCCGGATCGGCACCGTGGCCTGGGTGGGGTACGGCCCGTTCTATGTTGCCGACGCCCTCGGTCTGTTCAAGAAGGCGGGCCTCAGTGTCGAGCTCAAGATGTTCGCGGATCCGGTGGAGATTCCCCCGGCCATTGCCGGCGGCGCCCTGCAGGGCGGCATGGTGACGTACAACCAGGTTCTGCCCCAGATCGAGAAAGGGCAGATGCAGAAGGTGGTGCTGCCCATCGACTACTCGTACGGCGCCGACGCGATCGTCGTGGGCAAGGGCATCGACAAGATCGCGGACTTCAAGGGCAAGAAGATCGGACTCGTTCAGCTGTCGCCTTCGGACATCCTGCTCGCCTACGCGATGAAGAAGAACGGCCTCGCGGAATCCGACGTCACGCTCATCAACATGGCGCCCGACGCCATCCCGCCCGCCATGGCGGGCGGCCAGCTCTCCGTCGGCGTGACCTGGGAACCCATGCTTTCCCAACTGCTCGCCATGAAGAGCGGCAAGGGCTTCAAGGTGATCTACTCCTCCAAGGATGCGCCAGGCGTCATCACCGATGTGCTCGTGTTCGACGACCGATTCATCCAGTCGCACCCGAAGGAGATCGAAACGCTCGTGAAGGTCTACCTGGACGCTCTCGCCTACGTGAAGGCAAAGCCCGACGAATCGGCGAAGATCATCGCCAAGGTCATGAGCATCACGCCGAAGGAAGTGAAGGAGCAGATGCCGCTCGTGCGAAACCTCCAGGCTGCGGACATCCGCAAGGCGTTCACGAAGTCTAACGAGCCCCTGTCGTTCTTCGGCAGCGGCCCGCTTATCGGCGAGATCCTCAGGGCCCGCGGCGAGGTCAAGGTCGTGCCCGCCATCGAGGACACTCTGGAACCGAAGTTCGTGAACGCCGTCCTGGGGAAATGAGCGCCTCGCCCGCGGCGTCCAAGCCGACCAGACTGCTGCGATACGCAGACGCCCTCGCGCCGACGACTGCCGTCCTCGTCTACATCGCGGCAGCCTATGTCGGAGGGTTTGCCGCGCTGATCTTCGGCGGCTGGCCGGGCTGGCTTGCCGGCGTGCTGCTCACCGCGCACGCCATGGTGATCGCGGCCTACATGATCCACGAGTGCGCGCACAACTCGGTGTTCCGGGACCCGGCCCACAATGCCCGCCTGGGCCGGGTGCTGTGCTGGATCACCGCCGCGTGCTACGGCACCTACGAGGAGATCCGCGACAAGCACATGCGGCATCACGTGGACCGCGCGGACGTGGTGTTCCTCGACTATCGCGAGATCCTCCGAGCCCGGCCCTGGCTGCGCCGAGCGCTTGCGACGCTGGAGTGGTTCCACGTGCCGGCCACGGAAGTCATGATGCACGCGCTCGTGCTCTGGCTGCCCTTCCGCGCGCCGTTCTATCGCCACAACCGTACGCGCGTGCTTGTGTGTCTCGCCATTCGCGGCAGCGCGTTCCTCGCACTCGCCTGGTTCGCGTGGCCTGCAGCGGCTGGCTACGTGGCGGCCTATCTGCTGCTGCTCATCGTGCTGCGGATCATGGACATGCATCAGCACACCTACGAAGTCTTCGTGACGCTGGGCACCGGACGCAAGGGGCCGCCGAAGGAATTCGACCGGGCGTACGAGCATCGCAACACCTTCTCCAATGCCCTGGGACGCAGCCGGCTGCTCAATCTCGTGGTGCTCAACTTCGGCTTTCACAATGCTCACCACGAGCGGCCCGCCGCTCCTTGGTACCAGTTGCCCCGCCTCAACCGTGAACTGTTCGGCGCCGAAGCCGAGCGGTTCCTGCCGTTCATCAACGTCCTTCGGGGCTACCACCGGTACCGCGTCGTTCGGGTGATGAACGAAGACCACGGCGACATGGACGTCGGCACCGGCCCGGACAAGGGACTGGGATTCGTCGGTGTCTACGGTGTATCGTTCCTCACCGCCCTTTGAATCGCATCCATCCACGAAAGACACGAAAGAGGAGACACCAATGACCACCGAAGCCGTCGTCGACGAAACCATGTGGGACGGCTCGCTGCACGCGAGCACGCTCGGCACCTTCATGAACCGGCCGCGGGTCGCCGCCAAGGCAGCCGCTTTGCGCGAGGCAGGGGCGCAGGTCGCCTTCCTCGGGTTCCCGTGGGACGGCACCTGCATCAGCCGCACGGGCACCAACTTCGGGGCGAAGGGGCTGCGGGAGGCGAGCGAGCAGTTCCTTCTGTACAACGCCTCCACCGGCATGGATCTCTCGCAGCACTTTCGCATCGTGGACTGCGGTGATGTCGCGATCGTCCCCGGCAACTCCATCGCCACCCAGGCACGAGCCGAGCAGACCGTTGCGGAACTGCTGGCCGCCGACGTGATCCCCGTGATCGGCGGCGGCGATCACTCCATCACCATCGGCCCGGCACGCGCCTTCGCGAAGAAGTACGCACGCTGCGGCATGATTCATTTCGATACGCATCTCGACACCGCGACGGACGTGGGCGGCGAGACGCTCAATCACTGCTGTCCCATCGCACGCGCCGTGGATGCCGGCTTTCACCCGGACAACATCGTCACCATCGGCCCGAGCGGCTGGATGAATCCGCGCTCCGAACTCGCGTACGTCAAGGAGAAAGGCATCCACCTCTTCACGCTGGAGGATGTGTGGGCGCTGGGGGTGGAGGAGATCGCGAAGCGCGCCGTCGCGTTCGCTTCGCGGAATGTGGACGCCGTCTATCTGACGGTGGACATCGATGTGATGGATGCGGCGTACGCGCCGGGAACCGGTGTTCCCACGCCATGCGGCATGACGCCTCGGGAGATCATCGGCATCATCTCCCGGCTGTCGGCGGCGCCCATCAAGGCGATCGATCTGGCGGAAGTTTCGCCGCCGTGGGATCCGTCGGGCATCACCTCCCGGCTCGGGATGCGCATCCTGCTGGAGGCGCTCGCAGCCGCGGCGGGCGGTCACCGCACGCTGGCTTGATCGGAAAGGGGCCGCTGCTGCGGCCCCTGTTCTTGCGCTTACTGGTGGACGCCGAAGGCGCCCATCATGCGGGTGGTCGCGCCGCCGTTCTGGAGGACGAAGGTGCCGCCGATCTCCTGGGCTGTCGGGCCGAAGAAGTTGGCAGTGACGGTTCCGGTGAGGCCAGTGCCAGTGGTCACTGGCCCCGTGATCACATTCGACCCCGGCGCAAATGTGAGCGTGCCAGACATGTTGTAAGTGGGAGCAGCGACGATAGTCGTGGGGCCAACTGCAGGCTGCCGGACCGAGTCGGCAGTTGAGAACACGATCGAACCTGCTGCGAAATTGACGACAGCAGACGCCCTGGCGGTCACATCGTCGAACAGACCCGGGGCCGTATAGATGGCATTCAAGATACCTGAATAGCTCGCGGTACCGATGGTGGGGACGTTTCCAGCCAATGTGGGCGTGCCGATCGTGAAGTATCCCAGCGCAGCCTCGGGAGTGCCTGTGTTCAGGTCTGCCCCCCAAATCCCGAATGAGTGGTACTGAAGTTTGGCTAGCTCCGGGGTGATGATGTCGATTTCAAACTGCTGAACACCGGAGCCCCGAGTTCCAGTCGCCCAACTGAACGCGAATCCACCGGACACGGGCTCGGAGATCAGAGAGGTGCTCCGAACAAAGGTCTGTGCAATTCCAAGAGACGATACCTGCAAAGCGACCTCCTGAATGTCGCCCGCCTGGGTGCGGATGCCGATTCGTGGCGCAACGCCCGGTAACGGCGTAAAGGATCCGGTTCCTACTACCACCGATGCGGTAGTCGCGGCGTTGACCTGAACCTCCTTCAGGGTCGTGAGCGTAGTCAGATCCTCGGGCACAGTGGATGGCGTGGAGCCCAGCGGAAAACTGGGCGAGACGGCCGCCCCTCCACCCGAGCCGCCTCCGCCGCCGCAGGCGGAAAGCAGAACAGTCGAGAGCAGCACTGCGAGGGATCCGATACGGAGAGTCAGCAGGTTGGTTAAGTTGGGCAAGTCAGGCCTCCTGAAAACACATTGTCTTGGGTGCGGCGCCGTCCCCCGATTGCGACCCGTCCCCGTCTCGATGACTGAGCCTCGACCGAAGCAGCGGGACCGGTTCCGGCGACCTGCCGGCCGAGGGAGCGCACCTGTTTCGACCACCCGGCTGCAAGAAACGATCCCTGACAGGATGCGCGTATTGCCCGGCAACCGGCAATCGCTTTCAGCGAGAAAATCGGACCGTTTTGTCGGATTGGCATGCTCCCGCGAGCCCGGCCGTATCGCGCACTGTGCGGTAACGCACTGATCAGCCAGCTCATTCGCCAGTGGTCGTCGACCCGGACACCGCATCAGGGCAGCGCGACGGGCGGTGTCGCGCGTTGGCGACGCGGCTACCGACCTCAGCGTCGCGCTGTTTTCCAGCACGATCGTCAGGGTCACCCGACAGGTCTGTCGTAGTCGGCACGGTGCACGACACGACCCCGGCACCACGTCATGGTCGCCTGCGGACAGCCGGCTATCTCCCGGACCGCCACGAGATCCGCACGGCACCCCACTTCGATGCTCCCCCGGTCGGTCAGACCGACCGCTTGCGCCGGATTGGCGGACGCCATCGCCACAGCATCCGGGAGACTCACGCCGCAAACTCCCGGCAACCGGAACACCGCTGCGAGCATCGCCGCCGGCGCGTAGTCGGCGCAAAGGCAGTCCGCGACGCCCGCCATCACGGCGTCCGCCGCCTTCACCGCACCGGACTGGCTGCCGCCGCGAACCACGTTCGGGGCGCCGAACACGGTGGCAATGCCAACGCTGCGCGCAAGCGCGGCGGCGGCGATCGTCACGGGAAACTCCGCCACGCTCACCCCGAGCGCTGCCATGGAACGCAGCTTGTTCTCGTCGTCATCGTCGTGGCTCGCGAGGCGCACGCCGCGCTGACGGGCACAGCGTGCCAGCACTTCGACCCGCGGCATGGCATCGGCCCGCGTCGCGATTTTCTCGCGGGCCATCCGCTCGGCGTCGGCCGGCGCGCGATGGTAGGTCTTCACGAGATAGTCGCGATACGCCTCGATCGTCTTGTACTGACCCTGGCCCGGCGAGTGGTCCATGAATGACACCAGTTCCACCTCCCCGGCCTCGATCAGGGCGGCGATCACGGGCGCGCCCGCCGGGTCGGTGATCTCGTAGCGCAGGTGCGTCCGGTTATCGACCAGACCATGGGGGCGGAAGCCGTGAACCGCCCGCACGATGTCGCCCGCAACCGAGACGTCCCGGATACCTAGTTCGTCCTGGGCGAACGACAGCGCGTGGTACACGGTGGTGATGCCGGCAGCGGCGTTGCGCTTGTCGGCATTGGCGACGGCGAACGGGAGGGGAAACCGTATGCCAGGCCGTGGCTCCACTTCCTTCTCGAGCGCATCGCAGTGAAGATCCACGAGCCCGGGGATCAGCCAGTCGCCGTGGAGGTCGACGACGGCCCCGCCACCGCTGTCATCGCACACTGCCGCGATGCAGCCATCCTCGATGACGACCGAACCGCCGTGGACCACGCGATCGCGCAGCACGACGGTGGCATTGACGAGCCTCGTTCGCATGCCCATGTCCTCTCCTCGGGACGCATGGTAACCGGCTCCAGGGAAGGACTGGCTAAGTGGTGCGGTCGCTCCGCTTAGTCGGTCCTTCCCTAGAAGCTCGTTTCGATGTAGGTGTAGATGAAGTTCGATCCGCCGTCCACGTTGCCGAAGAGCCGCGAGGCCCCGAAGATGCCCGACCGGTGGGAAACGCCCACGCCGAAGTACGTGTCGGACCACCGCTTCGAGCCGAAGACGTCTCCCACATTCACGTCCACGCTCGGGTCGAGATAGTTGAGCAGTTTCGACGTCGTCCGGGCTCTCGCGTCCTGGTCCCGAACTTCGACGTAGGGCACCTGCGCCGCCCACGACACGCCGGCGCCGAAGCCGACCCGTGTCCGGACGCGGTGGGACCACGGAAATCCGTAGTAGTAGGCCTTCATGTAGGCGTTCAGCTGCCAGCTGTCCGGCTGATAGCCGCGCTCGTCGCGGTATAGGACGCCGAGGTAGCCCACGAAGTCGAGAGGCCAGCCGTTCACGCCCTCCACGAAACGCTGGCCAAATTCGATCGCCGCGATCCGCGTACGGTCCGGCGTGTCGAGCGAATAGCACTGCAGCATCATGATGGGCAGCAGGTTGCAGTCGGTGGAGCCGCCCACCAATGCCTTCACGAGGAAGGGCGGACGTTCCGCCAGCTTGCGCGGGGCGGGCTGGAAGTCGTATACGGCACCGGCATAGAGCGAGATCAGCGAGTCATTACCGACGATCGGGCTGTCGCGGATCGTCTCCGCCATGCGCGTCACCCCGATGCCGAAGACCGCCCGCCAGTTGTCCGTGAGTTCATAGCGGCCGTTCAACCCCAGCATCAGATTGATGCCGTAGCCCAGCGCGATCGCCGGCCGTCCTGGTCTCGCTTCGTTTGGCCGGACCCCGTAGTAGTAATCGTTCAACGCGGAGTCCCGGATCGCGACCACCGCGTACGGCGTCAGGGAGAAGCGTTCGCCGTCGACCGCCCCGAAGTACCCGAGCCGGAGTTCCAGGCCATCCGAGGCATTGGAAACATCGCGCCGGACTTCCGCGAGGTAGGCGCCCCCCGGCTTCCGATACTGGAATCCCAGCCCGAAATCCACACCGGGCTCGCGGGTCGCCATGCCGGCAAGCACGCCGGGCCGCTCACCGGACGGAAAGCCCTCGAAGCGCTCGGAGAAGAACATGTCCGCATGCCAGGCGCCGGTCTTCTTGAGTTTGAGCCCGGCACGGTAGGAATGGAGGTAGAGGTGCTCCCCGTCGTACAGGTACAGGGGCAGGACGTCGTAGCGGGCGGCCACGTCCTTGTAGGGAGAACGCTCCGTGCGGATCGCGACCCCGAGTCCCGCGCTGCCCGGGGTCAGCACGCTCCCCAGCATGGGATCGAGAACCTCAGCCCGCCCGGCACCGGGGAGCAGGACCACGGCCGCAAGGGCCAGGGAGGCAAGTCTCTGTCCGATGACTCGGAAACGGGAGGGCACAAAACGCATAAAGGGGAATCTCGGAAGCTCGGACCGGTTCGATACCACCTTGCCAAGAAGGTTGCCGGAATGCTGCAGAAGCACGATTTCTTGTCGTTACCTTTCGAACGATGCAGGAAGAGCCAGAATACCAATCCGAAGGATTTCGGCGACGGGCCGGGCTTCAGCCCCAGGTCCTCGCCGCGGTTGTGCTCGCGGTGGGGCTGGCGCTGACGCTGGTCGTGTGGCGGTCCCTCGACTCCCAGGCCGAGCGTGTGGCCAGGGCTCGCTTCGACGTGGTCGTGAACGACACCATGACCCGCCTCGACCAGAGGATCGAAGCCTACGCCCAGATTCTACGCGGCGGTGCCGGACTGCTTTCGGCGAGACCCGGGACGGATCGCGCTGCCTGGGCCAGCTATTTCGACACCCTGCAGATCGAACAGCGCTTCCCGGGCATGCAGACCTTCCTTTGGGTGCCCCTCGTGCCAGAAGGTCAGCAAAAGGAGACGGAAACCCGGATCCGTGCGCTCGGTCATCCCGAGTTCCAGATCTGGACCCGCGGCAGCGTCCCGCCGTCGACCACCATCGCCTTCGTCGAGCCGTTCGTCGGCGTGAACCGGAAAGCCCTTGGCTTCGACATGTACTCCGAGCCGGTGCGGCGCGAAGCCATGGAGCGCGCCCGCGACACCGGAGAGATGGCGATCTCCAGCAAGGTGATGCTGGTGATCGACGAACGGCCGCTCCCCGGCTTCGTGATGTACATCCCCGTGTTCCGCGGCGGCGCCATGCCCGCGGACCGCGCCGGCCGCCGTGCCGCGCTCGTGGGCTACGTTGCAGCGGCCTTCCGGGTGGCCGACCTGCTCCATGGCACCATCGGCGGCAAGGCCTCACAGGCCAGGATCCAGGTGTTCGACTCCCAGGACCGCGACGCCCTGGGTCTGCTCTACGACAGCGATCAGGCGCTGGGCAACCGCGCCACCGGCGACGTCCGCCGCTCCCAGACCGTGCAATTCCGAATCGGCGGACGGCACTGGGTGCTCAACATCACGGCCGCGCGGGATTTCGACGCCGTAAGCTGGGACTTCCGCACGATGTCGCTGGTGTTCGCCGGGGTCCTCCTCAGCGCGCTTGCGGCCTGGACCGCGGCGCTCGCGCTGTCGCTGCGCCGGCAGACCGACACCCTGTCCGAGCTGACCCGCGCGCTGCAGTCCCACCAGGAAGAGCTGGAGGTCGCGAACGCCGCCATGACGCAAGCCCGCGACGATGCGGTGGCCGCAGCGAAATCCAAGAGCGAGTTCCTCGCGAATATGAGCCACGAGATCCGGACGCCCATCCACGGCTTCCTCGGCCATACGGAACTCGCACTGGGCAGTCCGCTCGATCCCGAAACCCGCGGCTATCTCGAGACCGCGCAGAGCTGCGGCCATGCCCTGCTGCATGTCGTCAACGACATCCTGGACTTCAGCAAGCTCGAGGCCGGCAAGCTCGATCTCGAGCACATCGGCTTCGAACTGCGCACCCTACTTCTGCAGTGCGTCCGCACGGTCGCCATCGCCGCGCAGGCGAAGAACCTCTCGCTCGTCTGGAGTGCCGGCGAGGACGTGCCCGATCGTCTCCTGGGCGACCCTAACCGGCTCCGCCAGGTGCTGCTCAATCTGCTGTCGAACGCAGTGAAGTTCACGAGCGAGGGCGAAGTCGAAGTCTCGGTGGATCTCGAAGCCGACGACGCCTCCGGTCCGCGCCTGCGGTTTGCCGTTCGCGACACGGGTATCGGCATGAGTGCGCAGACGCGGGATCGCCTGTTCGAGGCCTTCTTCCAGGCCGACGCGTCGATCACGCGACAGTACGGCGGCACGGGACTCGGGCTCGCGATCTCGGCACGAATGGTGGGGCTGATGGGCGGACGCCTCGGCGCGGACAGCACGCCGGGTGAAGGCAGCCGCTTTCATTTCGCGATCCCGCTCGACGCGGACGGCGAAGCCGCCACGCCCCTGCCGGACGAAACCCATCGGGTCGCCATCGTGGACGCCAGCGCCGGCCGCGCCCGGGCGCTCGGAAGACTATTCCGCTACCACGGCATCGGGTCCCGTCACTTCGCGAACCTCGAGTCGGCCCGGGCGGATACGCTCCCGTGGGACGCGTGGATCGTGGATGCCGGCACGATCGCCGGTGAGGCCTGGCGGCCGGTGTCGGGCAACGGGGAGTTGCCGCCCAGGCTCATCGTGCTCAGCACGCAGAATGCGGTGAAGATCGGTGGCGACGACGCGCCACCCGTCGTCCAGCGACGCTACCCGGTGGATGCGCGCGACGTCGCCGACATCGTCCGTGCCGCCAGCGAGTCCGTTGCGCGGAAGGAACTGCCGCGACCGGCAGCGGCGCCGAGGCCGTCCGCAGCGGCGCTGCGCGTCCTCATCGCGGAGGACAACGCGGTGAATCGCGCGCTGATCGAGCGGATGCTCGGCCGCCTGGGGCAGCCCGCGATGGTGGTGAACGACGGTGCCGCCGCCGTGGCCGCGGCGGCCATGCAGGATTTCGATCTGATCCTGATGGATCTGCAGATGCCGGTCATGGACGGCATCGAAGCCACCCAGGTGATCCGCGCCACGGAGCGCGAACTCAACCGCCCGCGCGTGCCGATCCATGCGCTCACCGCCGACACACTGCCGGGTGACCGTCAGCGCTGCATCGACGCCGGCATGGACGGGCACCTCTCGAAGCCGCTGTCCCTCGCGGACCTGCAGAAGCTGCTCGACTCGCTCCGACCGGCAGAACTCGCCAGGGCGTCGTGACCGGCAAGCCGGTCAGGCGCGGATCGGGATCTTGAGGTAGGCGGTGCCGTTGCTCTCGGGATCCGGCAGGCGCCCGCCGTTGATGTTGAACTGCACACTCGCGAAGAGCAGGCGTGGCGTGCCAAGACGCTCGTCCCGCGCCTTGCGGAAAGACACGAAGACGTCCCGCCCCGTGTCCGCCTGCAGCTGGACGTTCTGCCGCTTCTCCTCGCCGATGGTGGTCTCCCACAGCACGTCCCGGCCGCCGGGCTGGTAGTCGTGACCGACGAACACGCGCGTGGCGTCGGGCAGCGAATAGAGCCGGCTGGTGATCGAGTCGTACAGATCTTCGGCGCTTCCCGCGGGAAAGTCGCACCGGCCCACCCCGTAGTCAGGCATGAACAGCGTGTCGCCCGTGAAGAGCGCATCGCCGATGCGGTAGCAGACGCACGCCGGCGTGTGACCGGGCGTTGCGATCACCTCCACGCGCAGCGACCCCGCTTCGATGGTTTCGCCCGCCTCGAGCAGGCGGTCGAACTGGCGCCCGTCCGCCGTGAAGGTCTCCCCGAGATTGAGCACACGCGCAAACACACGCTGCACGTCGCGGATCCCGGCGCCGATGGCCACCTTCGCCTCGGGAAACTGCTGCTGCAGCGCGCGGGCGCCCGTCAGGTGGTCGGCATGGGCGTGGGTGTCGAGGATCCAGAACAGCTTCAGCTTCTCGCTGCGGACGAATGCCGCCATGGCATCGACGCTGGCGGTGTGGATCCGGGATGCCGCCGGGTCGTAGTCGAGGACGGTGTCGATCGCGACCGCATCCCGCGTGGCGGGATCCCAGGCGACATACGAGAGTGTCCACGTGGCGGGGTCGAAGAAGGCCTTGACGTCAGGAGCGGAGTTCATGGGAGCAGGCATCTCTTGCAGGGAAACGCGGTCGCCGGACGGCAGCCGCAACACCATTGAAAGGGAAATCCGCGCAGGCGAATTTGATCTGTGTCAGTTTGCCGATGAAGCAGATCGCGTCCGCACGCCCAGCCGCTCATGGCGCAGCCTGCACGATCTGGAAGGCCCGCTCCGCGAGCACGCGACCACCGACGGCCACCTGCAGCGTCCAGGCGCCGGGGGCGAGGTCCGACGGGGCGTCGAAGCGATACAGGAACACGTTGTGATAGCCGCCCGTGCTGGTGCGGATGGGCATCGTGCCTTTGGACTCCGTGCGGGTGCTGCCGTCGGCACCGCGCATCGGCGGGTGCCGGGCGATGAGTTCGAGCGGAACCGCGCGGTCCCTGGGCAGGCCCGAGATCTGATACTCGAAGCCGAAGTTGGCTCCGATCCGGGCAGGGATGGCGTCCGTGGCCTGTTCCAGTTCCGCCCCGGAGGCGCGAACAGTCCTGCCGGCGGCGTCGACCGCGCCATCCGCGACGGCTGCGCCTGTGACCCGATAGATGCCGTGAGAGACGACCTTTGCGGAGGGGGACTCCTCCGTGGCGCCGCACCCGCCGAGCGCGACCGCGATGACGGTGAACGCAGTCGCCGCCCGGGAGCGCCACTGCGGCAGCGCGGGAGGTACCGCACGGCGGGAAACCACCCGTTGCGGCGCCGCAATGCGAGAATACGACGTCAGCTTGAGGACCGCTCTTCGCACCGCCGCAAAACCTTCCGGTGCCCGGGCAGTCTGACCCGTGTCGTTCAACTTACCGTTCATTTCCGGAACCCGCTCCCCCATGCGTGACCCAGCGCCCAATCTCGTCCGCCTCGCAGACTATACGCCACCGCCTTTTCTCGTCGAGACCATGGAACTCGACGTGGACATCCGCGACGACCACGCTCTCGTGCGTGCCCGACTGCAGGTCCGGCGCAACCCGGATTCTGCCTTGCGCGGGGCCGCACTGGAACTCGACGGTGACGAACTGGAACTGGTCTCGGTCGCGATCGACGGTCGCCCGCTGGGCTCGCACGAGTTCGCGGTGGGTGCCGAGCACCTGACCATCCCCGGCGTTCCCGACAGCTTCGTCCTCGAGACGCTCACGCGGCTCGACCCCTACGGCAACACCAAGCTGATGGGCTTCTTCGCGTCCAGCAACGGCCTGTTCTCCCAGTGCGAGGCAGAGGGTTTCCGCCGCATCACCTGGTTTCCGGACCGCCCGGACGTGATGGCCCGCTACACGACCACCATGCACGCGGACAAGTCCACCTTCCCTCACCTGCTGTCGAACGGCAATCTCGTCGACCAGGGCGACGAGCCCGGCGGCCGGCACTTCGCCCGCTGGGAGGATCCGTTCCCCAAGCCCTGCTACCTGTTCGCCATGGTCGCCGCCCGCCTCGATCTGCTCGAGAGCACGTTCGTCACGCACTCCGGCCGCACGGTCGCCCTCGGCGTCTACGTGGAGCCCGGCAAGCTGGATCAGGCCGACTTCGCAATGGAAGCGCTCAAGAAGTCCATGCGCTGGGACGAGGAAGTGTTCGGGCTGGAGATGGATCTCGACCGCTTCATGATCGTCGCCGTGGGCGACTTCAACATGGGGGCGATGGAGAACAAGGGTCTCAACATCTTCAACACCAAGTACGTGCTCGCGCGGCCGGACACCGCGACCGACGCCGACTACATGAACATCGACCGCGTGGTCGCGCACGAGTACTTCCACAACTGGACCGGCAACCGCGTCACGTGCCGAGACTGGTTTCAGCTCTCCCTGAAGGAAGGGCTCACGGTATTCCGTGATCAGGAATTCGGCGCCGATATGTACTCGCGGGCCGTGCAGCGCATCCAGGAAGTCCGCGGTCTGCGCGCCATGCAGTTCCCCGAGGACGCCGGCCCGATGGCGCACCCGATCCGTCCCCAGGCCTACATGGAGATCTCCAACTTCTACACCGCCACGGTGTACGAGAAGGGTGCGGAGATCGTCCGCATGATCCATACGCTGATCGGCAAGGAAGCCTTCCGCCGCGGCATGGATCTCTACTTCGAGCGCCACGACGGCCAGGCCGTCACGTGCGACGAGTTCGTGCAGGCCATGCAGGACGCCTCCGGGGCAGACCTGACTCGCTTCCGCCGCTGGTACGACCAGGCCGGTACGCCGCGCGTGTCGATCCGCTCCGCCTACGACGATGCCGCCGGGACCTTCACGCTGTCTGTCTCGCAGACCAATGCGCCGACCCCGGGGCAGCCCGACAAGCTGCCGCTGCACATTCCGCTCGCCGTCGGGCTCATCGACGCAGACGGCAGGGACCTCCCGCTTCGCCTCGAGGGCGAGACCGCCGCCGGGCCGACGACCCGGGTACTCTCCGTCACGGAACCCCAGCAGAGTTTCCGGTTCATCGGCGTCCCGGTCCGGCCGGTGCCGTCGCTGGCCCGCGGGTTCTCCGCGCCCATCGTGCTCGATTACGACTACCGCGAGCACGAGCTCACGCATCTTCTCGCCCACGACTCGGATCCGTTCAACCGCTGGGAAGCCGGCCAGCGCCTCGCGGTGGACCTCATGCTCCGCTGCATCGAGCAGCGCGGCGCAGGACGTGCGTTCGAGATTCCGTCCGCATTCATCACGGCATTCGCACGCGTGCTGGACGGCGCCGGCGACGACCCCGCCTTTGCGGCGGAGGCCCTCGGTCTGCCGTCGGAAGCCTATGTGGGCGAACAGATGACGGTCGTCGATCCCGATGCGATCCACATCGTCCGCGTCAGGCTGCGTCAGGCACTCGCCGAGGCGCTGCGCGATCCGCTGCTCACCACCTACCGGCGGATGGCGGTGGCGGGTCGCTACAGCCCCGACGCCGCATCGGCCGGCCGCCGGGCGCTGCGCAACCTGTGCCTGGGCTACCTGATGGAACTGGAGGACGACGAGATCCGCGCGATCTGCGTCGCGCAGTTCGACGGTGCGGACAACATGACCGACTCCATGGCCGCGCTCACGGCGCTCGCCAACACCGACTGCCCGGAGCGCGAGACCGTGCTCGCGAAGTTCTACGAACGCTGGAAGGACGAGGCGCTGGTGCTCGACAAATGGTTCGCGGTGCAGGCGATGTCCCGACTTCCCGGTACGCTGGAGCGCGTGCGCAGTCTCACACGTCACGCCAGGTTCGATCTGCGCAATCCCAACCGGCTGCGGTCTCTCATCGGCAGCTTCTGCCACTACAACCCGCTGCGCTTCCACGCGGCGGACGGCAGCGGCTATGCGCTGTTGTCCGACTATGTGATTCAGCTCGACCCGCTCAATCCGCAGGTGGCTGCACGGATGGCACGCGCGTTCGACCGCTGGCGCAAGTTCGACGAGACACGCCAGGCGAACGCCCGGGCCGCGCTGGAGCGCATCCGCGACTTCTCGGGGCTGTCGAAGGATGTGAGCGAAGTGGTGTCGCGGGCGCTGGCCTGAGGTGTCGGGCGGGCCAAACCCCGGAGTCGGGGCTCACGCCCCTCGTCCGGGCTACGCGCTCGTCGCGCCGACGCCGGGTGATCGCGTAGCCAGGACGAGTGCCCGCAGGGCCGACTCCGGGGAATCGGCATCGAGGTAACAGGTGACGTAGCCCGGACGAGTGCCCGCAGGGCCGACTCCGGGAATTGCGTCAAGCCGCCGCGCGTTCCTCGGCAGGGTTGCGCGTGACGGCCTGATGGACCGCCTGAAGCAGTTCGAGATCGTTGTACGGCTTGACCAGGTACCGGCTCACGCCGGCACGCTGCGCCTGCTCGCGATGCTTGTCCATCGACCGCGACGTGATCATGACGATCGGCAGTTCGCGAGTCTCAGGCGCGGCCCGGAGATGTGCCGTGAGTTCCAGGCCGTTCATGTTGGGCATTTCCAGGTCGGTGAGCACCACCCGCGCCGCAAACGATGTCAGCGCCCGGATTGCCTCCAACCCGTCGTGCACGGCAAGCACTTCGTAGCCCGCGTCCTGCACGAGTTGCGTGAGCGCCTTTCGCACCGACAGCGAATCGTCCACGATGAGGACCTTCGGCGCTTCGACAACGGCCCCGTCGCCCGCCGCGTACCACGGCGTCGATGCGGGATCCCGCGCCAGCGCCTCGATGTCGATCACAGGCACAACCGAACCGTCACCGAGAATCGATGCGCCGGATACGCCGCGCGTCCCCTGCAGGTAGTGACCGAGACCCTTCACTACGAGTTCACGAGCCGTCGACACGACATCCACAGCCACGGCGATGCGCCCCAGTTCAACACGCACCACGAGAATCGGCCGGGACGACAATGCAGCCACATCCGCGGCGGCGTTCTCCGCACCCATCAGCGTCGCGAGATCCACGACGGGAAGCAGTTCGTCGCGGAGATTCAGTTCCGGTACACCATCAGCATCGACGAGTTCGGCCACGCCGGGCGCGATCGCCTGCTCGATGCTGACGCTCGGCACTGCGAACGCCTGACCCGCGGAACGCACCAGCAGCACATGCTGGGTGGCAGCCGACGGCTGGAAGCGCATGCGGAGCACACAGCCCTCGCCCGGCTCGGAGGTGAGCTCCACGTCGCCCTTCAGGCTGCGGATGCGTGTCAGCACGACATCCATGCCGATGCCGCGCCCCGACACCTCGGTCACTTCGCTGCGGGTCGAGAAGCCGGGCATGAACACCAGCCGTGCCAGTTCCGCCCGATCCGCCCCGGCATCGGGCGTGAGCAGTCCGCGATCCACTGCCTTCGCACGGATCGCTTCGTAGTCCAGGCCCCGTCCGTCGTCCCGGATTGTCACGACGACATAGCTGCCGATCTTCTCGAAGCGCACGTCGATCGTTCCCATCGCCGGCTTGCCGAGCGTCTCGCGTTCCTCCCGCGACTCGATGCCGTGATCCACCGCGTTGCGAAGAATGTGCAGCAGCGGGTCGGCGAGTGCACCGAGCACGTCGCCGTCCACCAGAATGTCGCTTCCCGTCACCGAGAGTTCGGCCAGCTTGCCGGTCTGCTGCGCCGTCTGACGCACGTTCCGCGTGAGTCGCGGCACGAGCGAAGACAGCGGCGTCATGCGCGCGCGCAGTGCGAGATCCTGGATGTCCTTGCGAAGCCGCTCCTGCTGCAGCAGCTCGTTGCCGAGCAACGCGAGATCGTCGGTGAGAGTCCGCCCCAGATCGAGAATGTCGACGGACACTTCGTTGAGCGTCCGGGTGGCGCCGTGCAGTTCGTTGTACTGGTCCAGCTCCAGCGGGTCGAATCCGGCGTCGTCCTCGCCGGTGCGCATCATCGAGATGCCCCGCAGGTCCACGATACGGTCCAGGTCGTAGAGGTGCTGGCGCAACGCCATGTTCTGCAGCGTGAGCGACTTGGCGTGCAGCGTCGCAGCCCGCAGGCGCTCCTGCAACTGGCCGGCCCGCGTCGACAGCTCGGCGGCCAGGCGGAACATTTCCTCCATCGTCCTGACGGGTACACGCAGCGACGCCTCGCCGTCTGGCGAGCCGCCCTGCGCCGCAACCGCGGGAGGAGGTGCCTCGATCGGTTCCAACGCGAGGGTCGGCACTTCTGCCGGGGCAAACTCCTGGAGGGGGGCGCCGGAGCCAGCGTGATTCACGCAATCGGCAAGGCGGGACAGCACCGCGAACACATCCCCCGGCGCGTCGTCTTCGCCGCTCAGGTAGCCGACGACCTGCTCCACGCACCGGGCAGCGTCGCGCAGCGTCTGTCGCATGGACTCCGGCACCGCGCCGGGGTCGCGCTCGATGATCTCGATCAGGTCCTCGCTGTGATGACCGAGCTTCGCGAGACCGCGGATGCCGAGGATGTTCGCCGACCCCTTGAAGGAATGGGCCACGCGCTTGGCGTTGCGCAGATCCTCGTCGGTCGCCTGTCCGGCCGCGAAGAGCGACATCAGCCGAGCGAACTGCGCCGCGCTGTCCGGCGCCTCGACCATCATCGCCGCGAACACTTCGAGGTCCGCGTCGGCCGGCAGCGCGATCGACGCGTCTTCCGGCTTCAGTTCGATGGGCTGGAACTGCGCCTCCGCAGCCAGATCCTCCGGCAGCGCCGGCGGTGTGGTGAGAAGCATCGCGAGTTCGAGCGACTCCTCTTCGGCCATGGCGCAGGGGCCGGCCGGGTCGGTGAGGTACGCCACGAGCGCCGCGGATGCCTCGAAGTCGGCGGGCGTGCGCAGGTAGTCCGCCAGCAGAGCGGGCCAGATGGCGAGCCACTCGCCGGCGCTCGCACGTGTGGTCCCGTCCGGACTTCCCAGCGCGGCGATGAGCGGGCGCACGGCTCCGCACCAGACCGTGACGCCCGAGAGGCCGATCATTTCGCACGCTTCGCCGAAGCGTTCCAGCTGCGAAAGGTAGCCATCGGCCGCTTCGAGCGCGGCTTCCGGCGAGCAGGCCGTATCGGCTGCCTCGAGGCGCCACGCCTCGAGGTCCGGCAAGGCGCGATCCAGTTCGGCGTGGAGTTCGGCGACGAACGCAGCGAGTTCCATGGGGGGAATCCGGTGTGCGGAAAGTGGAAGGACGGTCGCCAGCCGCGTCGGCGGAACCCTGAGGGCCGCCGGCGCGGGGCCTCAGGCCGCCTTGGGCAGCTTGAACACGCTCACGGACTGCACCAGCCGGCGGGCGGAGGTGAGCAGGGTCTCCGTCACCTGGGACTGCGCCTGCAGCTGATCCGCGGTCTGCTGTGTCGAGTTGCTGATGTCCGTCATGCCCCGCTGGAGTTCCTCGGCAGTGCGCGTCTGGTTTTCGGCCTGCTGGGCGATCTGGTTCACGAGCTCCACGAGGCGACCGGTGGTCTCCTGCGTGAGACGCATTTGCTCGCCGGAGGTGAGCGCCGTCTCGGAGCCCTGCACCACGAGGTCGATGATGCGGTTCACCGTCAGCACCGCATCGTTCGTCTCGATCTGCACATTCTGGATCAGGTTCGAGATGTCCATCGCCGCGCCCCGCGCGTTCTCCGCGAGCCGCTGCACTTCTTCCGCCACCACCGCGAAACCTCGACCCGCCTCGCCCGCCGTCGCCGCCTGCATGGCAGCGTTCAGGGCCAGCACGTGGGTGCGCTCGGAGATCGTGTTGATGAGGCCCACGATGGACGAGATCTCCTGCGACCGTTCGCCGAGCCGCTTGATCCGCTTTTCCATCTCTGAGATCGTGTCCCGGATGCCGGTCATGCCGCGCACCGTCTTTTCCACCGTCTGCAGAGCCGTCTTGGTGGTGACGGCGGCATCCGCAGCAGCGGTGTTCGTGTTGGCAGCAAGCTGGGCCACCTGCGACATCGTGCGCGTCGCGTATTCGAGCTGCTCCTGCATGCGTCCCACGCTCTTGCGCTCGTTCTCCGCCATAGTGTTCACCGCGTCGGACTGGCCCTTCACCCGCTGCGACGCGTGATCCACGATGCGCGCAATGCGCGTCACCTCGTTCAGCACCCGACCCGTTTCGTCGGACAGCTGGTTCACAGAGTCAGCCACCGTGCCGATGATGTCCTCGGTCACCGGTGCTCGCGCCGTCAAGTCCCGCTGGGACAGCGATGCCACGGTCTGCAGCAGCTGGATCACGGAGTCGTTCAGCTTCTCGTTCTCCTCCTGCGCCTTGGCGAGGGCGGCAATACGGTCGTCCAGCAGGTTGTCGAGGGCGCTGCCGAGCGTCTCCAGCTCATCGCCGGACTGGACGCGGGCGCGGGCCGTGTAGTCGCCTCTCGACACTTTCTGCACCGTGTCCTGCAGCGCATTCACCGGGCGCATGAACTTGCGGACGAACCACACCACCGCGCCGGCGGTAGCGGCAAGCAGCACGAGCGCAAGACCGACACCGATCACCAGGAACTGGCGGGCGAGGTCCGTGACAGGTGCCAACACTTCCGCGGCATCGGTTTCGGCCACCAGGGCCCAGTTGAGGCCCAGCACGTTGAAGGGCGCGTAGGCACCGACCACGTCGATACCCCGATAGTCCTTGTAGGTCTTGAGGCCCGTCTGGCCGGCGAGTGCAGCCCGTACCGGCTCCGTGTCGACCTTCTGCAGGCCGATACTGGTGTTCTTCTTCTGAGCGATCTGCAGCTGCTGCGGCGTGCCGCCCCATCCGGCGAAGCCCTGAAGGTAGGACGCCTTGTTCTCGATGAGGTAGCGTGAATCCGTCCGCATCAGGAAGTCGGGGCCCACAAGATAGGACTCACCCGTTGCGCCGAGACCCACGTCGCGCCACTTCTTGCCGGACGTCAGCACCGCGGTCACCTTGTCGATCGGGATCTGCACGGCCAGCACACCGATCCGCCGGCCGCCCTCGAAGACCGGCACCGCCAGGAACGACGCCTGGTCATAGTAGGAAGGCAGATAGATGTCGTAGTCCGACATGGCTACCGTCTGGCCCTCGGGAGCGTTAAGGGCGCGTGCCACCACCTCCCCGAGCTTCGACTTGGCGGCAATGCCGCTATCGAACGTCGTGCCGAAGTCCAATTCCTTGAACACGGTGTAGACGATGCGGTTGGATTCGCCATCCACCAGGAACACGTCGTACAGACCGAGCTTCTGCTGCAGAGCGTGGAAGCCCGGGTGATGGACGCCGTGAGCCTTCGAGTAGGTCGACGGATCCCCCGCCGCATCCAGCTTGTCCTTCTGCCCCAGCGGGTTCGAGTTCTGGACGATGTACTGGTACTGCATCGTCAGCGCGACCGGATCGAGCCCGTTCACGTAGGCTGCCATATCGGGGGCGTCACCGGGATTGCGCTTCTTGAACTCGCCCACGAAGTCACTCGTGTAGTACTTGATGAGTGCGGCACGCATCTCCTCCAGCCGCGCCTGGCTGCCGGACTCCGCCGCGATCTGCCGATGCGCCGTCTTGAAGTCCTTGAGGGCACCGATCACCGCCTGCGTTTCCGCCAGCGCCGAGACCTCACCGGCAAGCCGGGTGAAGTAGTCTTCGATCTGCGCCTTCTTGTTCTCTCGCACCACCGTGAGCTTCGCTTCTGACTCGGCGGCGAGACTGTTCTTCGCCGAAGAGTATGCCGACACGCCCAGCGTGACCGTGGCGACGACGATCGGGAGCAGGCCGACGAGGGCACCGCCCAGGATGAGTTTCTTTCGGATGTTCATGTTCTTTTTCCTGGTGACACGTCACGCATCGGCGTGAAGCGGAGCACTGAGTCTTTCGAAGAGTCGGGGAAAGTCGACGTCGAACCACGCGACCCCGTCATGGACGTACGCGTTTCGGGCAACGCCGTCGGCGAACGCCTCCGGCAGGGGCACATCGGCCGAGACCGGTGTGTTCTCCTCCCAGCGGCGCGGCAGAGCGTCGATGACGATGGCCACGGCACGGTCACCGCGACCGATCACGAGATAGTGGGCACGCGCGGGGACCGTTCTGGTCTCGTCCACCGCCCGTGCCACATCGAACACGGGTACGAGGTGCCCGTGCAGATTGGCGAGCCCCAGCAGCCACGGAGGCGACCCGGGCAGTCGCGCGGGCGGCTGTGCCTCCATGAGTTCCGTCGCCTCGCCGAGAGTGACGAGCAGGCCGACACTGCCGCAGCGCACCGCCTGACGGCGGGCGATCGAACGGGCCGCCGCGTTCGGGGTGACGGCGCCTTCAGTCCCTTGCACCGGGTTCACGGTCCGTTCAGAGCTGCCGGAGCTGGTCGAGGATCTGGTCGGCGGAGTAGGGCTTGGTGACATAGCCCTTCGCACCCTGCATCTGCGCCCAGACCCGGTCCGCCTTCTGATCCTTGCTCGTCACGAACACCACCGGAATGTCCTTGGTGGCAGATTCGCGGCGCAGCTCACGAACGGCGGCGAAGCCGTCCATCTCCGGCATGTTCACGTCCATGAGGATCACGTCGGGCCGCGCCTGACGGCAGCGCTCCACCGCCTCGCGCCCGTTGGCGACGCTCGTCACTACGAAGTTCTGGGCAGAGAGAATCTTCTCCAGGTTGACGCGATCCGGGTGACTGTCGTCCACCACGAGTACGGAACGAACTGCCATGCTGTTCTCCTTGTCTGCGATTCGGGTTTGAGTGCGCCGCGGCCGTCAGGCCAGGGTCGTCGTCTGCAGGAAGCGCGCGATCACCTCGAGGAGCTTCTCCTCGTCCACCGGCTTGGTGAGATAGGCATCGCATCCGGCCATCTTTCCCTTGATGCGGTCAAACGGCGAACCCTTGCTCGTCAGCAGGACCACCGCCGTGGGCTTCGCGGACTTGCGGGTCTTCACCATCTTGCACACCTGGTAGCCGTCGATGCCCGGCATCACCACGTCGAGGAAGACGCAGGAATAGTGGCGCTTGGCGGTGAGCCCGATGGCTTCCTCGCCGCTCGTCGCGTAGTCCACGTTGAGGCGGAACGGCTGGAGCTTCGTGCGCATGAATTCGCGCACCGCCAGGTTGTCGTCCACCACCATCACCCAGTCGGCGTCCTCCGGCACCGCCTGGTTGCCGGCGTCAGCTTCCGGAGCCTTCTCCACGGCCGCCGGTGGCGGCGTCTGCGCCGCGGGCGGCGGCGCCGCACTTTTCTGTCGGGCATGCATGTCCGCAAGCAGACGAGCTCGACCCGGAATGACGACTGTGGCTTCGGGATCGAAGGACGGATCCTCGAGCATCGAAGGCAGCGGATCCGTCACCGCGGCGCGCGCGGGCGCCGCCACGGGCGGTGCGACGTTCGGGGCGGTCTGCGGGGCGGGTGCCGCGCGCGGGCGCACCGAGATATCGAAGGCAACGAACAGGCGCGCCCACTGCAGGGGACGGGAAAGACGGGGCCAGCCGGTTCCATGGTCCGTCGCGCCGATCAGGATCGTGGGGATCTTCCGGTCCGCATTGCGGGACACGAGACTCGTCACCGCGTTCACGTCGTCGGCATCCACGAGGTAGATGTCCGGCTCGCCGCTGCCTTCGGTATGCCGGACGAACTTCGGATTGCGGCGCGCCGACAGACCGAAGATGCTGCCCAGCACGAGCTGCTCGGTCGGATTGAATCCGAGGACACTGACGCTGTAGGAGGATTTCATGATCCGTTCTTCTCTGTGTTTCCCTGGGGTCAGGCGACGTGGGTCGCCTGGTCGTCGGTCTGCTGCAGATTCGCGACCGCGGTCAGCACACCGGAAATGAGGTCGGCCGCCGACTGGAAGCGCCGCTCCGGGTCCTTGGCCATGGTCTTCTCGATCAGGGGCTGTGCCCACGCGAACTGCGGCGGGAGCTGCGGGACCGGCGAGTTGATATGCATGTCGAGCACGCGAACCGGGTTCTCGCCCTCGTAGGGTTTCCGCCCCGTGAGCATCTCGTAGAACATGACGCCAAGGCTGTACACATCGCCCCGGTGGTCGACGGTGCCGCCCTTGAGATACTCGGGGGCCAGATACGCGGCGGTGCCGACGACATGTCCGGTGCCGACGTAGCTCAACTGCACGCCCGACTGCCGGGCGATGCCGAAGTCCACGAGGACGAAGGTGCCGTCCGCCCGGACCATCACGTTCTCGGGCTTCATGTCCCGGTGGACGATGCCCATCTTGTGGATCGCCTCGAGCGCTCCGCCTAGCTGCACGAGCGCCTCGATGGCCCGATCGGCAGGCATGGGCCGGCCGAGCATCGTGCGCAGATCGCCACCGGCCAGATACTCCATCGCGATGTAGGCGTGCCAGTCGGTGAAGCCGTGTTCGTAGACCTTCGCGACGCTCGGGTGATCCACCTGGCCCAGCAGAATGGCCTCGTTGATGAGCCGCTGAACGAGATCGCCGCCGTCGTGCTCGCTGATCGGCAGCAGCTTGAGCACGCGCTCCTCGCCCGTCGCCTCGTGCAGGGCGAGATACACCATTGCCATGCCGCCCCGGCCGAGGACACGCAGAACACGATAGCCGTTCACGTGGGTGGAGTTCGGCGTCTGTCCGTCCGGCGTCCCCGTGGATTCCCGCTTCGGGGGCACAGCCGGTGAGGAATCGGTCTTTGCCCGCTGCCGGCGGGAGGCGGCGGTCTCGACCACGGTCTTGTCGATCTCGGTCGCCACCGGCGCGCGACGATTCAGCAGGATGCCCTGATCGCGCGCCCGGCCCTGAAGCACGAGATTCACGGCATTGGAGAGCAGGTCTTCCGTGGCGCCCAGCGGCAGAACGAGGTCGGCCACGGGACTCACCTCCCTACGGCGCGCCTCGTTGGCGAGAATGATCGTCGAGGCGGAAAGCCCGCCGGTCTCGAGTTTTATCAGCTCGACGAGATCGAGCGCATCGAGACGCGGAGGAACATCGAGCAGCACCAGCACATCGGGGCGGTCCTCTGCCACGGCATAGATGGTCTGACGGGAGTCCCGGAAGATCCGCGCGTCATGCCCCATGGCCGCAAGGGCCTTGAGCGTGAATGCGCTGCGCGACTGAGAGGGATCGAGGACGAAGACGATGGCCATGGGGGTTCTGTTCGGGGACGCCTAATCCGGCATCCGGTGTCCGCTTCAACGGCCATGCGCCGGCCTCCTTTAATTTCGCGGACTTCGTGGCACGGCCTGCACGATTTCAGGGCATACACACCCGCCGCGGGAAGGGATTTGCGGAGTCGCACTGCTGACGTTCCGCGTCACGCAAAACCGGATGACGTGCCCCACCGTCACCATGCCGAGAAAGCGGGTACCACGAGTCCCCCAGTGCAGCCCTGCACAAACCCGACTTGCACGGCCTTTGCTGTTCCGATGCCGCGGGTCCTCATGGAGAGACCCGGGTCTGCAAGAGGGCAAACCTGCCGAAAGGCAGCGACGCAAAGCTTCCGGCCTAAGGATGCATGGCATCTAAGGTAGCGGGGCTGCCGGTGGGGACACCCGTCAGTGTCCGTCCATGCTGTCCTCTGGCGGTGGTTGTGACATCGACTCGAGGTCTCTGCATGAAGCGGTCACCCCTTCCCCGACTGGTACCGATCGCCGCGGCTCTGCTTGCGGCACTGTCTTCCGGTTCCTTCGCCAACGAATCCGCGCTCGAAGTGTCGGCCGTGGCCAGCCTCCGGGCGCAGGAACTCGCACGATCCAACGCGGCTGCCCACGCGAACGCTCTTGCCGTGCACAGCGCCGGCGTTCGCGGCCGTGGCGTGCGGATCAGCATCATCGACACGGGTGTCCGGGCCACGCACAACGAATTCTCCGGCGGCCGCGTCGTAGTCAGCGCCTCGCGCGATCTCACGAGAACCAACCCCACGGCGGGGTCGGGCGCCACGGACCTTCACGGTCACGGCACCTATGTCGCGTCGATCGCAGCCGGTGGTATCAACAACTCGGGGATGATCGGGATTGCGCCCGAGGCGACGATCATCTCCAGCCAGGCGATGAGCGCGGCTACGGGCTGGGGTGCCTCGGGCACTTCGCTGCTGCTTGCCGTGCGCAACGGCATCAATGCCGGCGCCTTCATCCACAACATGAGTCTCGGCGGGTCCGGTCCGGTCGGCGAGGCTGCGCTGCGCGAGGCGGTATCGCGCGGCACGCTCTCCGTCGTGGCAGCGGGCAATCGCGGCCTCGCGAACCCTGACTGGCCAGCGCGTTACGCGAAGGAGTCCTGGGCCAACAACTCGATCATTGCCGTCGGGGCCGTGGACAGCAACAACAACATCGCGTCGTTCAGCAACCGGGCGGGTGACACGGCCAACTGGTACGTCGTGGCACTGGGCGTAAACGTGAACGGTGCAGGCAATGCGAGCAACTCCGCGCAGACGAGCGGCAGCGGGACGTCGATGGCCACTCCGGTCGTCGCCGGCGTCGCCGCACTCATCAAGAGCCGGTGGTCGAAACTGCAGGCCTCGCAGGTCGGTCAGATCATCCTCGCGACTGCAACCGATCTGGGTGCCCCTGGCGTCGATGCCATCTACGGCCGGGGTCTGGTCAACGCCGAGCGTGCAATGCAGCCCGTCGGCGCCACCGGCACCCGCACTGCGAACGGACAATGGACGTTCAGCACCACCGGCACTCTGCTCGCGACGACCAACGCGATCGGCAGCCGCATCGCCTCCTATGCCTCCACCGGCGCCCTGAATCCCGTCGTCTTCGACAGCTTCGAGCGCGACTTCACCGAGGACGTGTCGACCAGCGTGGTCACACCCCGGGCCGTCGGCTTCGAGGGCCTGGCCTCGTTCTCCGACCGCCACATCCAGTTCAGCGAGAAGACGCTCGACGCCAAGGGCTCCCGCATGATGCTCTCGTCGGAAGTCCGCACCGACATGCGGCGTGCCGACGGCTTCGAACTGCAGACGCTGGCGAACTACGAGCACCGCTTCCGCGGTTCGCAGGCGATGCTCGGTGCGGCCTGGGTCCAGAAGTTCGACGGCGGCATGCAGTTCGGGGTGGGCAGCGGCGGGATGAACACCTTCTTCGGTCTGCAGGGCATGGATACCGTCACCACGCAGATGTACGCGCAGGGTTTGCAGAACCCGATGCTGGGCATGATGCCGCTGGCCCAGTCGGCCGGTATCGGCCTGCCGCTGTGGAAGGACTGGACCGTGAAGTTCGGTGCAGCTTCGACCCAGGGTGGCAATGCGGTGGCCGAGCAGCTCGGCATCTCGGGCGGCATGGCATTGCGCCAGTCGATGGCGCTGGCCGAGGTGAACCGCTCGATCGACGAAGGCCGCTCCATGGTGGGTGTGCAGGTCGCGTCGATGAACGAGCGCGAGTCGATGCTCGGCGGTCAGGGCTACGGCATGATGAGCCTGAGCGGCATGAATACCGCAACCCAGGCCATCACTCTGCAGGCGGCGTCGCGTCTGGACGAGCAGACGGTCGTCGGCGCGCAGTTCACCACGGCATACCTGCCTTCCACCGGCAACTCGGGCGCGAGCCTCGTGGCCGGTTCCACGTCGATGAAGATGTCCGGCTGGGGCATCGGGGTGACGCGATTCAATGCGCTCACCGAGGGCGACCGCTTCGCGCTGACGGCTTCCGAGCCGCTCGCCGTGCGCACGGGCGCCATGGTGTTCGCCGTGCCTACGGGCAATGACATCAACAACATCGGCTACCGTCAGGAAGTGGTCGGTCTTGCCGGCAGCGCCCGCGAACGTCTCTACGAAGCCACGTGGATGCTGCCGTTCGCGAAAGGCAATGCGTCGCTGATGCTCTCGGGCATGGTCCGTCAGAACGCGCTGGGCAATGCCGATGCGCCCTCGGAACTGCTGGGCATGATGCGCCTCAACCGGTCGTTCTGATCGTCAGGGGCGCTGCGGGAACATCGCGCGGCGCCCCGGATCACTCCGCCTGCGGCGACGTCTGTTTCGCCACAGGCGGGCGGGTGGCTTCGCTCAGCCACATGGACGGAGCGAACACCCAGTCCGAGTACCTTTTCGCATTCGCGAACTGCAGTTCCACCGGCCACAGGCCATCGCGCTTGAAGGGCTTGCCTTCGGCGCGCGAATGCACGCCCACGATGCCGCCGCGCGCGGATCGGACCACCACCCAATCGGCCTTGCCGGTCATCGGGTCCAGAAACATCTTTCGCAGATGCTGCATCTCGCGCGTGCCCCGGCGATCGCGCAGCAGGTCCTCCAGCTTCGCCGGCTGCTCCTGCATGCCCGCTGGCGTAGCGATCGCGTAACCCGCCAGCGCACTCCGGAATTGCGCGCCGATAAACAGAAGATCGCGCTCCTTCACCAGCCGGTCCTCGTGCTCCCACTTCCGTGCAAGCGTGAGCGTGAGCAACCCGGTGACGAGCAGCAGGAGCAGCGCCGACACCATGAGGAAGCCCCGCTGCCCGCCCCGCCCCGCGTCGCGCATCCCGCTCACCATTGCCGGTAGGCCGTTCCGTTGAGGCCGGTGGCCGGCGACAGCGAATAGACGTCGAACACGTCGGCGCCTGGCTGAGGATTGTCCGGGTCCGAACCGTAGGCCCGCTTGCCCCAGGTGTCGACGGCCGCGATCGCGTCGTTGGCGAACGGATCGCGGGGCATGCGCCGCAGGAAGTAGATCCGACGCCCGGTGGGATCCAGCTGGTCCCGCACGCCCAGCGCGAGGATCTCGAGGTTCTTCGGATAGCCGGTCTCGCCTGGCAGCCGCGGGATGCGCCCCTGATCCCCCGCCTGCTTGTAGTCGTCGATCGCCTGTCTCAGCTGGCGCAGCGACAGGCGCAGTTCGTGTTCCTTCTCGCGCTTCACGGCCGTGATGATCATCGGCGTCACCAGACTCGCGAGGATCACCACGACTGCCATGGCCACGAGGATCTCCACGAGCGTGAAGCCCCGGTTTCGAGTCGGCATGGACGACCTTGACGGGAAGGCACCCATTCCGGTCTCCCGAGCAATCCGCAAGGCGACGGGCTTCAGGGCGTGCCAGCCCTGTCCGAGCGGGTCGGCGGGGCCTCCGGCGTGGGCTTGGGCTTCAGCTTCTTGTTCTTCACATCACTGGAGATCTTGCTGCTGCCCGATTTGGCGGCATCGACGGTACCCTTGCCGATGCCCTTGCCGACCTTGCCCAGCTCGTCACCGAACTCCTTGAAGCTGCCCAGTTTCTTGGGCTTGGACTCGGGCGGCTTGGTGGTGACGGCCTTGTCGGCGGGCGTACCGGGTACGTCGTCGGCAAACGCCGAGACAGGGAGCACGGCAAGGCAGAAGGCAAACACGAGTCGACGCATGGTGAGACTTGCTCCTCGATGAACGATGCGCCGCCCGGAACGGAGCGGCATTCACGCGGAATATACTCCGACGACAACGCCCGCGTGCCCGTGCGCATTCCGGGCATCCCCCACACGACTTCAATCGACACGATGGCCGACACTCCACGTCCCGACACCCACGTCCTCCCGCCCGCGCTCGAACGCCTCACCGCCGCGATCTTCGAACGCGCCGGGTGGGATTCCCGGGACGCCGCACTCGCCGCGAACCATCTGGTGCTGGCGAATGCCAGCGGCCACGACTCTCACGGCGTCGGCATGACCCCGCGCTACATCCGTGCTGCCCGCCTGGGCCGTCTCAAGCAGGGACGAACGATCACCACGGTGATGGACGCCGGCGCCGTGCTCACGCTCGACGGCGGCATGGGTCTCGGACAGGTGGTGGGCTTCGACGCGATGAACATCGGCATCGCCCGCGCCCGCGAGTCGGGCGCGGCCATCCTGGCGCTGCGCAACACCCACCATCTCGGCCGCATCGGTCACTGGGGCGAGCAGGTCGCCGCCGCCGGGCTCGTGGCGATCCACTTCGTGAACGTGATCGGACGCCCGCCGCTGGTGGCACCCTGGGGCGGCCGTCAGGCGCGCTTCTCCACGAATCCGATCTGCATCGCGTTTCCCCGGCGGGACACCAATCCCATCGTGCTGGACTTCGCCACTTCGCGCATCGCCCACGGCAAGACGCGGGTCGCCTGGAAGCGCGGCGTGCCCGTCGCCGAAGGCAATCTTCTGGATCGCGAAGGTGAGCCGACGCAGGACCCGTCGGTGATGTGGGTGGACCCCTTCGGCGCGCTGCTGCCCTTCGGTGAACACAAGGGCTTCGGCCTGGGAATGATGTGCGAACTGCTGGCAGGTGCGCTCGGCGGGGCGGGCACGCTGCCCGGCAAGACCGACTGGGACGTCATCGACAACAACATGCTGTCGATCCTCCTCGACCCGTCGCGCCTCGGCGGCGCCGACAGCTACGGAGCGGAGACCGAGCGCCTGATCGAGTGGGTTTACGCCACGCCGGCGGCCGAAGGTTTCGATCGCGTACGCATTCCCGGTGAACCCGAGCGGGAGACGCGGGAGAAGCGCGGACGGGAGGGCATTCCGATCGACGCCACGAGCTGGGGCGAGATCATCGAGTGTGCGGAGTCGCTCGGATTGAGCCGCGACGTGGCGTACGCCATGGCCGGGCTCGAGTAACGCCGGTCAGCTCCGGACCTTCCCCGGAAGAATCGCTGTACCTCGCGGACTGACGGGCCGCCTTCGACTACGACAGATCGGCCAACCGGCCCCTCGCATCGCCGCGCTTTTTCGTCAGGGCTGCCTTGGCCCCCATCAGCGCCATGCCAACCGCGAACAGTGCGTAGGTCTGGGGCTCGGGAATCGGCGTGGCCGGCAGGCCCATCGCCTCGGTCACGTAGGTATCGCTGCGACCGTCGACCCCGATGGCCTGCACGTGCAGGCCGAAACGCAGCTGTCCGCCCCACACGTTCTGCGCGACCTGGAGATACGTGTCGCCATTGGTGGGTGTTGTCCTGAACTCCAGATATTCCCCGACCGCGTTGATGCCATTGCTCACGCCCCCCTGGCTCGTGCGCTGCAGACCCCAGTCCGCCGAGAACGACGGGTTGAGGGAATTACCCCCTGGCAGATTGCCCGGGAAGGGGTTCGCAAGAGTGAACGACACGCCGGCGGACTGCCCGTGGAGGGCAAATGTGTACGGACTGGTGGCCCCTGCCTGGTCGGCCGCCACGTACGTGATGCTGCCGGGCGTGCCTACGCGATTCCACACCTTGAAGTAAACCGTCGGATCGAGGCCGTTTCCAGGGTTGATGTCGCCGATGACCTGCAGAAACAGCTGGTCGCTCAGATCCTCCGCACTGTTGCTGGTGATGCGTGCGAGGCTGAACGTGAACGCTCCGTATCCGGCGGACGGCCCGGGTGGCGGCGAAATGGTCACGACCGCCGAAGCGCCGGTGGAAAGGGTGAGTGCAAGTGCGGCCAGCGTGGCCCGGAGTCCGTGCGACATCGAAACTTCTCCTTTGGGGCATCACTCCCCGTATGCCTGGCGTGCGGCAGAGAAATCTGCCGGAACGCGATCGGCCGAGTCGTTTCGATGAAGACCTCGACAGGGCCGTTACGGCCGTGTCGGTTGCAAGGCGCCTGCCACAAGAAACGCGGGGGAATCGGACGCGGAACATGGGGGGCGCTACGCGGATCCCGCGCCCGCGTAGCCCGGACGAGGGCCGTGAGGCCCGACTCCGGGAAACATGAAATCGCGGCTGCGGGCGCCGGTCCCGGAGTCGGCCCGTTGGCCTCGTCCGGGCTACAGCCGCATCCCCTTGCGAGTCACCGCACTCGCGTAGCCCGGACGAGGGGCAGGCGCCCCGACTCCGGGAGCACCATCGGCACACGAGCACCGATCCCGGAGTCCGCTTCGCGTCGTCCGGGGTACAACATGACGCATCCCCCACGCGAGTCACCACACTCGCGTAGCCCGGACGAGGGGCAATCGCCCCGACTCCGGGAGCACCATCGCCACACGAGTCACCGGCCCCGGAGTCCGCTTCGCGTCGTCCGGGCTACGGATTCTTCGTGGGGGCGGAATCCCGCGGCCGTTCCGCCTCCGTGCTCTCCAGACCATACGGCTTCACGAGATTCCAGACATGCGGCGGCACCATCGACCGCATCCGCTTCGGCTGCTCACGACGGAGATGCACGACGGTTTCCACCGCCTTCATCTCCACTCGCGCGCGGGCGAACTCGAGCCCCCTGGGCCCCACCCGCGGCATCAGCCAGCCGACGATCGGCCGCAGCCAGTTCGGCATGCGCCGCAGCGGCAGGCCACCGGCTGCGCGGATCGTGTTCGCAAGAAACCCCTTCACCGGCCCTTGCCGCTTGCCCGCACTGCCCGGTTGCTCGACACGCACTTCATCCCCGAGCAGACCGAGCAACTCCTCCCCGCGTTCGTTGCGCACGAGCAGCCACTGCTCTCCCTGCCCGCCCATGTAGCCGACGGTGATGTCCGCCAGCACGTTGGTGTAGTCGACGCACGTGCGGCATGTGAGCGGGAAGAAATCGGAAGGCAGATCCGACAGCGGGAGCATCAGGAACGGAATGGCCTTCACCTTGCCGTCGCGGTAGCGGACTTCGACGTGATAGTCTGCGCGGAATTCGAGATAGGTGATCTCTTCGGGATGGGCCGACAACAGCGACAGGAACTGGTGAAAGCGCTCGGTCGTCGTGTTGTCCGAGCAGGGCGTGCCCACGACGTAGAGGCGCTCGAAGCCGAGTTCCTGCTCGAGTGCACGCAATGCATACACCTGGCAGGGAATGCCGATGACCGCGAGGCGCTTGTACCCGCGTGCCTTCGCCGGTTCCAGAAGAGCCAGAAGCGGTGCGTAGCCCATGCGCATGCCGCGGCATTGCGCCATGCCTTCCGCGCGCGTGACGAGCACCGGCATCGGCCGCCAGGGATCCTCCGGGTGCGGCGCCATGGTGAGCACCGCATCGACCGCGCCGGTCTCGAGCAGTCGCTCCCCGATGCGCGACGTGATGCCTGTCCATTGGGCGCCTTCCCGCGGTTTGCGCATCGCGGCTCGCACCATGCGGCGAAAGGGACCGAAGTGAAGCTCGTCGGGGCGCGCGGGATCACGCGTTCGGCCGTGTACCCGGGTCTCCAACGCTGCGTAGTCGGGACGGATGAACTGGCACGCGCGGCCGCACCGCCTGGGGTCGGACGAGCGGGAGATACCGCAGTCCGTGCAAAGATCGCGTGGCGCCCCTTCGGCGACATCGGGGACGATCAGCGGGCCAGTGGTCTCTTCCGGCAAGGCGAACGACCTCTTGGTGGGACGGCCGAAGCTGTCGGCCTGTCATAGTGTCCGGGAAGCGCGCGGCGATTCACTCCGCCGCGAAGTGCCGAGGGTACACGACAGCGCAGACGCGTTCCGCGGTTTCGTCGCCAGATGCCAGGGTGTGAGGAATCATTCCGAGGGACCTGCGTAGTAGCTTCGATACTCCGGCCGAATGGCGTTGCGCACATCCTCGACGGAACGAATCGTGGCGAAGTAGGGAAGAATCACGGCGGGCAGATCGGCGGCACCGAGCGGGGTCGCCGCGGTACCGGTCGGCCCCAGGTAGAAGAGCGTCGCGTTGGGTTCGGCATCGATACCACCGACCCCTACGGTGCACGATGCCACGCGCGTGACACCCTCGGGCAGCGGGCCTTCGAGACCCGCTGCGAGATCCGCATGCCACACGGCCACGTACACGTTGGCGAATCGCCCTTCCGCGAGCGGTTCCGCCTCGACCAGATCGATGATAGGCCCGCGCGTGCGCCACCAGGTGAGCCCAGTCCGCGTGAACGGCGGCTCGGCGGACTGCAGAGCATCCAGGGAGACCGCGATCCGTTTCTCCGCCTCTCCAGGCTCCAACGGCGTCGCCACAAAGAAAGGAAGTACCACGGTTTCGATCTGCACCGCGAGACTCGCCGTCTCATCGGGGGACAGCAGCCTGGGCCACCAGTACGTGTTCTTGAACGGCGCCACCGGTGACAGCTCTTCGGTGTGCGAAGGATCGGCTCCGCCCGAAGCCAGAAAGAAGTACACCGCACGCATTCCGCCGCTATGGCCACTGCGAAGGCCGACCACCTGTCGGTCACCGCCCTCCGAACGCTCGAGCACGGTCGAACGTCCGACGCGTCGGAAGCCGGCTGGTGACAGCAGTCGCTCCAGCGTGACGACGAGAGCGTTCGCGGGATCGGGCACAGTCGGAATCGGGGGCTGGGCGGAGAGCGGGGCAGTCCCTGCGCGCTATTGCGCGTGAGCGGAGGGCATGGGTAGCAGTCGCATTTTCAGCCCCTAGCCTTCATGGCATCCAGCGCCGCCTGGTAAACGGTGTTGCGCGGCACGGCGAACAGCCTGCGGACCATCGGCTCGAACTCGGCGAGCGGAATCGTCTCGCCGGCGGGATCAAAGGCAGGGTTGTCGTACAACTCGATGAACTCCGCCGTGCGATCGAAATGCGGATGATCGCGGAAGCGGTCGCGCATGTTGCGGTCCATCCCCACGTGATGGAAGAAGTTGTAGCCCTGGAAGATACCGTGGTGCTCGACCATCCAGAGGTTGGCTTCGCCCACGAAGGGCTTGAGGATGGCCGCGGCGACGTCCGGATGGTTGTAGCTGCCCAGCGTGTCGCCGATGTCGTGCAGCAGAGCGCACACGACGTACTCCTCGTCCCGTCCGTCCTTCAGCGCCAGCGTCGCCGTCTGCAGGCTGTGCGTGAGACGGTCCACCGCGAACCCGCCCGTATCCCCATCCAGCAGAAGCAGGTGCGCAAGGACGCGATCGGGCAGCGTCTTCGAGATCTTCATGAACTCGCCGGTGATGATGTCCCAGTCTTCCTTGGTGCTGTGTTCCATGCGGGTGAAGGTGGCATGCGCGTTCATGGGCGTCTCGGTGGGGTGGGCATGAAGCCGGAGTGTGGCATCGCAGGCGGGGAGCGGCAACCGCAGGCTCACCGGGGACGGCATCGCGGCCCCGCCCTCCCGGAGGGTCAAGCGTAGTCCCAAAGGCTGATGGTGACGTCCGGCAGGCGCCGGCAGACTTCCTCACGTCGATTTGCCGAGTGCCCGCTTGGCAGTCGAGCGGTACGACCGGGGTGCACTCGAGCATCCCGCGCGCCCACGAATCATCCGCTCAGTGACAGGAGACCACCATGTCGAACAAGATTCATCGCATCCTCACCGCCGTCGCCATGACCGCGACTTGCTCCGCGGCAGTCCATGCCGCGCCCTTCACCCTGACCTTCGAGGGGGTGGGAAACAACGCGCAGATCCTCGACTTCTACAACGGCGGCACCGACTCCCAGGGCAACTCGGGCGTGAACTACGGTGTCCGCTTCGGCAGCAACGCGCTGGGTCTCGTCGACGAGGATGAAGGGGGGTTCGGCAACTTCGCGAACGAACCCACGCCTTCGACCACCATGTATTTTCTGAACGGGACCGCCATCCTGAATTACGCCCCCGGTTTCACCAACGGCTTCTCGTTCTTCTACACCTCCGTGAGCTTCGAAGGTGTCGTGCGCGTGTATGCCGGAGAGAACGCTGCCGGCGCACTCCTCGGAGAACTGGTCCTGGGCATCAACAGCAGCCCGGGCACCTGCAGCGGCGACCCGCGTGGCAATTTCTGCAACTGGAGTGCGGCCGGACTGGACTTTGCGGGTGTCGCGAAGTCCATCGACTTCGGCGGCACGGTGGACCAGATCGGCTACGACAACATCACCTTCGGGTCGTCGGATCCGACGGTGAGACCGGTGTCGGAGCCCGCCGGATTCGGCCTGCTCGCGCTCGCGGGCGTCGGCGCGGTCGCGTCGCGACGCCGGCCTGCTCGGGGTGCCCGAACGTAAGCAGGCGATCGAGCCGGCCGGAACGGTGCCCGGCGTCGACATCGGCGCCGATGCGCCGGTAAACATGGCCATGGGTCCCGGACTTCGCACAAGCCACTGGGGCGCCACCCTCGCGCAGCAAGGCTCAGTCTTCTCGATGCAGCGACCGGATGAAGTTGACGAGATCCCATGTCTGCTCCGGTGTCAGAACGCCCTGGTACGCCGGCATCGCGTCGACGCCATGCGCGATGCGGTAAGCCACGACACCGTCCGGAAAATACGGCGGCGGCGCGATAACCGTGAGATCGTCCGGGCGGGTCGGCAGGGAAGCCGCCGAAGGGCCACCGCCGCGGCCGTCTGCGCCATGGCAAGTCTGGCAGTACTGAACGTAGAGATCCCTGCCTCTGCCGACCGATTCGGGCGAGTGCAGCCCCGGGTTCGTGGCCACCGCGGCCCGAAGGAGATCGGCGTGATGGAGTCCTCCGCCAAGGCACACGGCCAGCACGACGATCCACACGATGCGGGATTTCTTCTTCGACATGCCGAAGATCAACCCTTCGTCGCGGCGGCCTGGAGCATCGCCGCCATGCGCTCGTGAACGATCTGAATCGCCTTGAGCGGGCGGACCATGACCTTGAACTCCACGATGCGCCCCGCGTCATTCCACCGGATGATGTCGACGCCATTCACGGCGATGCCCGCGATCTCGGTCTCGAATTCCAGCATGGCGTCGGACAGCCCCCGGATCTCGCGAACGTATCGGAAGCTCGGCTGGAAGAACACCTCGAATGCGGCGGACAGATAGGCCTTGCAGACGGCCTTTCCACGCTGCGGCGTGTGGACGATCGGGGACAGGAACACCGCGTCTTCGGCAAGCAGCTCATCGAGGCCGGCAGCATCATGTTTGCGCGCGAGGGCATGCCATCGGTCGATCGGATGCGTGGTCATGGGGCCACCCCGCCCGATGCCGTTCGGTCAGACGGGCTGATTTCAGGGTTCATCATCCTGCGTGTTCTCCAGTTGAATCCGGGGCAACGGGCAGGACCTCGCTTCGAAGAGCTTGGTCTCCACGAATCGCCGTATGTCCAGCGGCAAGGGGACCGCGGCAACGAGGAACTCGGCCTCGAGACGGACGAGATCCACTGGCACCGCGCTGCCGAGCATGGGCGTGCGCTTGGGGCCTTGCGGAGAACTCTCGCCCGAATCGACCTTCCAGTGACCGAATCCCCGATCGGCATGCCACGCAAGCACCTTCTCGACGCCGCGCTTGTCGTAGCAGAGCTGGAAGCTCTTCGGCCGCCCCTCATCTTCGAGCCAGACGATCAGATCGAGCGTCGTCGCCATGAACCAGCGGCGACCGGGATCCAGGTCCCCTCGCAGATGGGTGATCTCGCGAAACCGGTCGGCTTCGGGCCTGGCGCCCTCTCCGCCTTGATCATTCAGCGCCACGAAGCACCCCTTTCGCACAGTCGCGAGGACCTCTGCCCTGGTGTTTCGCGGCTCGCCGAAGGGGCATGGATCGCATCGTCCGGGCGCACCGTCAGCCCGCGTCCTCACCGAAGAATGCCAGCAGTTGCTCGACCACCCAGTCGGGCCGCTCTTCGGGAATCCAGTGGCCGCAACCCTCGGCCACGCCGCCGCGAACGTTGGAGGCCACGCGCTGCCACGACTCGAGCGCGAGCGGACCGCGCCCGCGACTCGCGGCACCACCCCAGCACAGCACGGGCATCGTCAGCTTGCCGGCCGCGAGGAAGGCTTCGTTGTCCTTCACGTCCTGCTGCATGGCGCGGTAGAAGTTGAAGCCTGCCGTCATGGCACCTGGCTGACGATAGGTACGCAGGTACTCGCGCTGCGCGTCCTCCGGAATGGCATCCGGACGAGCGCCCCACTTGCGATAGAAATGTCCGAGATAGATATTCTCGCGACCGGCGATCAGCGCCTCCGGGAGGTCGGCCTCCCAGTGGAGCCCGTGGTGCCATCGGTTGTTGTAGAACACAGGGGTACCGTCGCCGGGTACCGGCACGTCGAAGATGGCGAGCCGCCGCACGGCGTCCCCATGTTGCGCGGCAAGGGAAAACGCCGTCGGGCCGCCCCAGTCGTGCCCCACCAGAAAGAACGTGTCGATCCCCAGCACATCGTGCACGAGCCGCCACACATCGTTCGAGACGGTCTTCTTGTCGTAACCGGACGCCGGCCGCGATGAATCACCGAGACCGCGCAGGTCGGGCGCGATCACGCGGTACCGGGCGGCCAGCCCCGGCATCACGTCGCGCCACATGTACCAGGTCTGCGGCCAGCCATGCAGCAGCACGACGGCCGGCCCCGAGCCTGCCGTCACATAGTGCAATCGCACGTCGCCGAGATCGGCGTGGGCGTGCTGAAAACCATCGGCCATCGTCATCCCCCTGGAAGCTATCTGGCGTGCACGTGGTCTGGACTCACGCCGTAGAATCGGGAGACATTCTGCCGCGAACCGGCCGACGACGGGTAGTGGCCGCTTGCCAGCGGCACGACCCGCGAACGTCACGCAGCACTTTCCGAGGAATCTTTCACCATGCTTCGAATCTTTGGTTCCCCTCACCGATACATCCAGGGACCGCAGGCGCTCGACCGCCTGGGCACGGAGGCCGCCGCCTACAGCCGTCGCGTGATGGTGGTCGCCGACACTGTCGTGCTGTCGCTGCTTCGGGATCGCATCGACGCCAGTTTTCGCGCTGCCGGCATCGAACCCCACTACGCCCCGTTCGGCGGGGAATGCACCGCCGCGGAGATCGACAGACTCACGGTCCATGCGCGCGACGCGGACGCCGCATTGATCGTCGGTGCCGGCGGCGGCAAGGCCATCGATGCGGCCAAGGGCGTATGCATCGCGATCGGCGCCCGGCTCGTCGTGCTGCCTACCATCGCGTCCAACGACTCGCCGACCAGCCGGCTTTCCATCCTCTACGACGACCAGCATGTGCTGCGGGAAGTGCGGCGGATGAACGTCAACCCGGACGTGGTGCTCGTGGACACGGCGGTGATCCTCGCGGCACCGGAACGTTTCTTCGTTTCCGGCATCGGCGATGCCATCTCGAAGAAGTTCGAATCCGCCCAATGCTTCGCGGCCGGCGGCGACAACTTCTACGGTGCCCGCCCGCCGTATGTTGCGGAGCTGCTCGCCGATGCCTGCTACAGCGCCATTCGCAACCACGCGGAAGGCGCGCTAGAAGCCATTCGCCTCCAGGCGACGAACGAAGCGTTCGAGCGCACGGTGGAAGCCACCATCCTGTTGTCGGGGCTGGCGTTCGAGAACGGCGGCCTGTCGATTTCCCACGCCATGACGCGCGGACTTTCTGCCGTGGAAGAGACCGGCCGCGCCCTGCACGGCGAACAGGTCGCTTTCGGTCTTCTGGTGCAATTGGTGCTGGAGCAGCGACCGCAGGATTTCGTGGACGACATGATCGCTTTCTATCGACGCGTCGGCCTGCCGACATCCCTGCGTGAGCTCGGCTACGCCGGCGATCCCGCGGCTGTGATTCCGCTCATGGCCGAAGTCTCGTGGGCGCGTGCGGCCTACGTGAAGAACATGGTGCCGCCCACTAGCGAATCCGCCCTGGCTGGTGCGATCGAAGAGGCGGACCGACTCGGACGCCGATAGCGGGAACGGTCTCGGACCTGCCGCAACGGCGCGACCGCGGCAGACCCGGCACGAGCGCGAGTCTTACCAGTGGCCCGTCGTGACGCATGGCCAGCCGGTTGGCGGATCATCCGAGGCAGCTCGCCGTGTCTCGCATGCTTTTCCCGCCCCCCGTCCGGCGACGAACCGACGCACTGTGGGCCGGGCTCATTTCCCCACCGCCTCCATCACCTTCCACTCGCCGCCGGCCACTTCGTACACGGTGATGGTGCCTTCGCGGAGGTCGCCCTTCTCGTCATACGCGATGGTCGACGAGGTGACGCCCGCGCGCTCGGTCTTGGCAAGTTCGGGCAGGACCTTGGCCGGATCGGTGGAGTCCGCGCGTTTCATCGCCTCGATGAGGGTCATGGCGCCGTCGTAGGCGAACGGCGAATACACCTCGACCTCGGCATTGAATCGGGCCTTGTACTTCTCCGCATAGGCGGTCCCGCCCGGCATCTGCGCCGTGGGCAGACCGGCGAGAGACGCCACGGCGCCTTCCGCCGCGGGTCCTGCCAGCTTGAGGAAGTTGGGACTCTTCACCATCTCGCCACCGAAGAGCCGGGCCTTCAGGCCGAGCTGATGCATCTGCTTCGCCATCGGCGCGGCCTGCGTGTCGGCGCCGCCGAAGAACACGGCATCGGGCTTCGCCTTTTTGAGCGCGGTGAGAATGGCGGAGAAATCCTTCGCCTTGTCGTCGGTGTAGTCCCGCCGGACGATCTCGGCGCCGGCGGCCTTGGCGGCCGCCTCGAACTGGTCGGCCAGGCCCTGGCCGTAAGCCGTGCGGTCATCGACCACGGCAAGGCGTTTGGCAGCGAGTTTCTCCACCACGTAGCGGCCAAGCACGCTGCCCTGCTGCACGTCGTTGGTCATCATCCGGAAGGTCGTCTTGTAGCCGCTGCCGGTATACGCAGGGGCGGTAGCCATGGCGATCTGCGGGATGCCTGCATCGGCGTACACCTTCGAGGCCGGAATGCTCGTGCCCGAGTTGAAGTGGCCGAGCATGCCCCTGATGCCGGCATCGACGAGCTTCTGTGCAACGACGGTACCTTTGGCAGGATCCGCCTGATCGTCCTCGGCGAGGAGTTCGAACTGCACGGCCTTGCCGCCGATGGTGAGCCTGGCTGCATTCGCGTCTTCGATCGCGAGCGTAAGGCCATTGCGCATGTCCGCACCGTAGTGGGCTTGCGCACCCGTCAGCGGCGCAGCGAAGCCGAGCTTCACCGTTTCGGTCTGCGGTGCCGCCGGGGCCGGCGTTGCGGCGGGCGCGGGCGCCGGCTCTTCCTTCTTGCCGCAACCCGCAAGCAACGCCAGCAGGGCGACGGTAACGAGTGAACGTCGGGTGAAACGGGGCATGGCGATTCTCCTAGACCGCTTTCGCGGAAACTTTCTGCTCGAAGCGGGCGCGGTCGATCACCGCGCGCTGGTGGGTGCCGTCGCCGATGCGCTCCACGTCGTCCTCGGCCCAGACTTCGAAGTCGAGCAGGCGGCCATGCACCTTCACGAGCCGGGCATAGGCGCGGACGCGCATGCCGGGCGGCGTGGCGGCGAGATGCTGGATGTCCACGCGCGTACCGACGGTGGTCTGACCGTCGAGAAGTGCCTTGGCCACGCACTCGGCGGCCGCGTTCTCCATCAGGGCGATCATCGAAGGCGTGGAATACACCGCCACGGCACCGCTGCCGAGTGCCGCCGCAAGGTGTTGCGGGCCCACCACGAGTTCCACCGTGGCCTCCAGGCCGGGCTGCATCGCAATCTGACTGTTCAAGGGATGCTCTCCGTGTGCGTTCGTGGGGGCGACGGCCGGGGCAGTTGGCTTGTCACACGCCGTGGCAACCGCGCTGACCGGGCAGGCCTGCTTCGGGCAAGCGTATGCCGGTTGCGGCGCAAACTCAAACGGCGGGCATAATCGCCACGCCTGCTCTCCACCCACGTTTCCGATTCCATGACCACTCTCCGTATCCCCGCGCAGTTCTGGCGCGGCGGAACCAGCAAGGGCGTGTTCTTGCTCGATTCCGACCTCCCCCGCGAGCCCGCGGCGCGCGAGGCGCTGCTCCTCAGACTCATCGGCAGCCCCGATCCCTACGGCAAACAGATCGACGGCATGGGCGGCGCGACGTCCAGCACGAGCAAGGTCGTGATCGTGCGACCCGCCGAGCAGCCCGGCTGCGCAGTGGCATATCGGTTCGGCGCTGTCGCCATCGACCGGCCGGTCATCGACTGGTCGGGCAACTGCGGAAACCTCACCACCGCCGTCGCACCGTTTGCGCTGGCAACCGGACTCGTCAAAGCCGCGGATGGCGTCGCGAGCCTGCGCCTGTGGCAGGACAACATCGGCAAGGAGATCGTCGCGCACGTGCCCGTGGCTGGGGGTCAGGCGGTGGAGTCCGGCGATTTCACGATGGACGGCGTTGCGTTCCCCGGCTCGGAGATTCTGCTCGAGTTCGTGGACCCCGGCGGCGGCGAGAGCAGCATGCTGCCGACCGGCAACGTGGTGGATCGCCTGACCGTGCCGGGCGTCGGGGAGATCCAGACGACACTGGTCAACGCCGGCAATCCTACGGTGTTCATCGCAGCGGCAGATCTGGGCCTGCGCGGCACGGAACTCCAGTCGGACGTCAATGGCGACGCCGGGCTATTGTCACGGTGCGAGGCCATCCGCGCCCATGCGGCGGTTCGGATGGGACTCGCCGTTTCGCCCGAAGCCGCCACGCGGGATCGGCCCGCCACGCCCAAGCTGTCGTTCGTGGCCCGGCCTGCGGCGTACACGGCATCGTCCGGCAAGGCTGTCGGCGCGAACGACGTGGACCTCGTCGCGCGCATCCTTTCGATGGGGGTGCTGCACCATGCGTACACGGGGACAGGCGCCGTGGCCCTCGCTGTGGCGGCAGCGCTCCCAGGGTCGGTGGTGGCGCGCGCGTCTGCAGTGGGAGCCGCGGAGCGGGTACGCATCGGTCATCCCTCCGGAAAGATGACGGTGGGCGCGGAAGTGAAAGCCGTGAACGGCGAATGGAGTGTCACACGGGCGCTCATGAGCCGCAGCGCGCGCTGCCTGATGAGCGGGTGGGTGCACCTCCCCGCATAGCCCGGACAAGGGGCGGCAAACGCCCCGACTCCGGGGTAGGCACGATCCGTCGCTGTACGCCGGTGCCACGACGCCCGTGCATTGACCAGGTGCACGCCCTATTTGATCTTCATCAAACCTGTTCCGGGTGCCGCGGTTATCGTAACCTCGGAGGTTCTCGTCAACCAAAAACAACGTGGGAGGAACACCGTGCCATTCACCGTTCGCACACTCGCTCGCGCAGTCGGCCTCGCTGCCGGTGCCGCGCTGCTGCAGGCCAGCCCCGCCGTCCTCGCGCAGGCTACGACACCAGGTTCGGTGTTTCGCGACTGCCCCACCTGCCCGGAGATGATCGTCATTCCGGCGGGCGAGTTCGTGATGGGGTCCGACTTCGAGGAAAGCGGCCACCCGGACGAGAAGCCTCAGCACACCGTGAAGCTCGCCAAGCCTTACGCGCTCTCGAAGTTCGAAGTCACCTTCGAGCAGTGGGATGCCTGCGTGGCAGACGGCAAGTGCGTCGAAGCTTCCGATGACGGCGCCGGTCGCGGCAACCGCCCCGTCTACAACGTGAACTTCAGCGACGCCAAGGCCTACGCCGCGTGGCTCAGCGCGAAGACCGGCAAGAGCTACCGCCTGCCCTCCGAATCCGAGTGGGAGTACGCCGCGCGCGCGGGCACGAAGACCGCGTGGTTCTGGGGTCCCGCCGAGGACAGCGCGGGGTCCTCCAAGGCCTGCGAGTTCGCCAACACGCATGACGAAACGAGCAAGGACGCCCACCCGATGTACGTATGGTCCAACCACAAGTGCGTGGACGGCGCGCCGGAGACCACCACCGTCGGCAAGTACAAGCCCAACCCGTTCGGCCTCCACGACATCCTCGGCAATCTGCGCGAGTGGGTGGCGGACTGCCATCACGGCGGGTACAAGGGCGCCCCGGCCGATGGTTCTGTATGGGACGAAGCCAACTGCGAGAAGCGCATCGTGCGCGGCGGCGGGTGGATCGACGGGGCCTCGACTACGCGCGCGGCCTATCGTCACCCCGAGGACCCCGGCTATCGCAACTATCAGGTGGGGTTCCGGCTCGCCCGCGACCTGTAGGGAAAACCTGACCACCACCACCAGCCCGCGCGGGTCGCGGGCTTTTTCTTGTCCTTCGGGTGGGCGGTCGCTCAAGCGCAATGTCGCCATGGCCGTTATCTCCGGGGATGACGACTACCCAGAATCTGTCGAACCGCCTCCGGAAAATGGCGCGGATCGTCGCCGGCCGCGACGACTCCGGCGATCTCGCGACCGCCTACCAGATGCAGGTGTTCGTCATTTCGCTGCTCACCATGCTCGTCGCCTGTCTGTTCTATGCACCGGCGTACTGGTTTCTGGGAGACCCCGTCGGCGCCATCGCCATTGCCCTGGGCCTGCTGCCGGGTGGCGTGGCGATCGCGGTCTACTTCCTTGCCGGCAATCTGATACTCGGCCTGCAGATCCTGTCGGGGACGATTTTTCTTCTCACGTCTTATCTCACTTACCATCAGGGTGGCCTCACCGCGCCCGTGGCACCGTGGATGATCCTGGTGCCGTTCGCGCTGCTCACGGCCGGGCTGCCCCGGCCAGCCATCATCTGGGCCGCCATCGTCCTGTCCGAAATGGTGTTCATGGGGTGCCTCACCGCGCTGGGCTACGAGTTCCCCCGGGAACGCGGTCACAACCCCGAGGCCATCTACGCCATCAGCCAGCCGGGGCTTTGTGTGATCGTCTGCCTGTTCCTCGCCATGGTCGACCGGACACGACGGCTCGCGCAGAAGCAGCTTCAGGAAACCAACGTCGAGCTGGGCGCGGCCCGGGATACGGCGCTCGCGGCGGTGCGCGCGAAGTCCGAGTTCCTCGCGAACATGAGCCACGAGATCCGCACGCCGCTGAACGGGGTGCTGGGTGCAGGCGAGATCCTCGCGACCACGCCGCTGTCCGCTGATCAGCGCCGTCTCGTCGAGACGCTCAAGCACAGTGGCGAAGGTCTGCTCACTCTCATCAACGACATCCTGGATTTCTCGAAGATCGAGGCCGGCCGGCTCACACTGGAGTCGGTGCCATTCAGCCCGCACGACATCATCGCAACCGTTGCCGACCTCTTCGCCCCGCGCTGCGCCGAGAAGGGACTGGAGATCTCCTGGCAGATCGCCGCCGACATGCCGCACCGCGTGATCGGCGACCCGACGCGCGTACGGCAGGTGCTCTCGAATCTCCTCGGCAACGCCGTGAAGTTCACCGACGCGGGCGAGATCGAGATCATCGTCTCGTCGGCGATGATGGAAACACCCGCCAACGTCGTGCTGCACTTCGGGGTGCGCGACACAGGCGTGGGTATCGACAGCGAAACCCTGTCACGCCTGTTCCAGCCGTTCACCCAGGCGGACGGCAGCACCACGCGCGTCTACGGCGGGACAGGGCTGGGGCTTGCGATCAGCTCCGACCTTGCCCGCGCGATGGGCGGTCGGATCGACGTGACCAGTGTGCCGGGCAGGGGTTCGACGTTCACACTCGTCATGCCGACCACGGCATTGGCCGAAACGTCGCAGGAAGATCGCGCGATGCCGCTCGCGGGCAACAGCGTCCTGGTGATCGAGTCGCACGAAGGCACCCGCAGGATGCTCGCGGACGCGGTGATTTCTCTGGGTGGCTCGGTCACATCGATGGACGATCCCGCCGAGCTTCGGGAGGCCGGGGGGCGAGACACGTCGTACTCGCTCGCCCTCGTGGCCGAGCGCTTTGTACACGCCACCGAAGGCACGCCGGATGCCGGGACGTTGCGCCAGCTCGCCCGGCGGACGCCGCTGGTGATGACCGGCATGGTGGGAGCCCGGCTACCGGAGACTCCCGACCTGCCCATTCGCGGGGTACTGCAGAAACCGGTGACCCGGGCGAGTCTTGCGGCCGTAGTGCAGAAGCCGGACTCCGCGCCTGCCGCTCCCTCGATCGAGGCGAGCCAGATCGGCGCGCATGTGCTGCTCGCCGAGGACAACGTGGTCAATCAGAAGATCGCGCTGGCCATGCTCACCCGTCTGGGCTGCACGGTGGAAGTCGCAACGCAAGGCGCGGCCGCGGTCATCGCCTGGCAGACCGGCAGCCACGACATCGTCCTCATGGACTGCCAGATGCCGGTGATGGATGGTTACGAGGCCACGCGACAGATCCGCGGGCTCGAAGCATCGCTCGATCGCCCGCGCACGCCGATCGTCGCGCTGACGGCAAACGCACTGACGGGGGACCGCGAACTCTGCATCGCCGCGGGCATGGACGATCATCTGGGCAAGCCCTTCACGCTCTCGGGCCTGCGTGCCGTCATCGAGCGGTGGTGCACCCCGAAACCGGTTCAGCGGAGCGCGTAAGGCGCGTCCCGGAGTCGGACCTTCCCTGGTCCGGGCCACCTTTCCAATTTCAGACTGCCGCGGGAGCCTCCCTGGGGAGTTCCAGTGCAGCGGCAATCGCGTCGTCGACCGTATCGAGCAGCACGAACTGCATCCGCTCCTTCGCATCGGCAGGGACGTCCACGAGATCCTTCTCGTTGCGCCGCGGAATCATCACCGTCCGAATGCCGGCGCGAAGCGCCGCTAGTGTCTTCTCCTTCACGCCGCCGATCGGCAGCACCAGACCGCGCAGCGAGATCTCGCCGGTCATTGCGAGATCCGGCCGGACGGCACGATCGGTCATGAGCGACACGATCGCGAGGAACATCGCCACACCCGCACTGGGACCGTCCTTCGGCGTGGCGCCGGCCGGCACGTGCACATGGAGGTCCCAGTCCTCGAAGCGCTGACCGAGGTGTGACTTCGCGAGCGTGACGGCAGCCTGCGCCGACTCCTTCATCACGTCACCGAGCTGACCGGTGAGCGTGAGCTTGCCGGTACCCGGCACCTTCGCCGCCTCGATGAACAGGATGTCGCCTCCGACCGGCGTCCATGCCAGCCCGGTGGCCACGCCCGGCAGCGCGGTGCGTTGCGCCACCTCGTTGTCGAACTTGCGCGGCCCGAGAATCGAATCGAGATCCTCTGCCACCACTTCCACCTTCTGCGAAGTGTCCTCGGCGATCTTCATCGCCGCATGGCGCAGCACGGACCCCAGTTCCCGCTCCAGTGAGCGCACGCCGGCCTCACGCGTGTAGTCCGCGACGATCGAGCGCAGCACGTCGTCTCCCACGCTCACCTGCTCGGCGCTCACACCGTTGGCCTCGAGCTGACGGTCCAGCAGATAGCGGCGTGCGATCTCCAGCTTCTCCTGTTCCGTGTAGCCCGGCAGCTGGATGATCTCCATCCGATCGCGCAGCGGGCCGGGTATGGTGTCGAGCTGATTCGCCGTGGCGATGAACAGCACTCGCGACAGATCGAAATCCACGCCGAGGTAGTTGTCGCGGAAGCGTGCGTTCTGCTCCGGGTCGAGGACTTCGAGCAGGGCGGACGACGGGTCTCCGTGGAAGCCGCCGGCACCCAGCTTGTCGATCTCGTCCAGCATCAGGACGCAGGCGCGGGAACCGGCACGCTCGACGGCGTGGATGATGTTGCCCGGCATCGCGCCGATGTACGTGCGGCGGTGTCCGCGGATCTCGGCTTCGTCATGCACGCCACCCAGCGCCACGCGCTGGAAGACGCGGCCCGTCGCACGGGCGATGGACTGTCCGAGCGATGTCTTGCCCACACCGGGCGGGCCGGAGAAGCAAAGGATCGGGCTCTTGCCGGTCGGGTTCAGCTTGCGAACAGCAAGGTGCTCGAGGATGCGCCGCTTGATCTTCTCGAGACCGAAGTGATCCTCGTCCAGTACCTTGCGCGCCTGGGCGATGTCGATCGCGGGCGGCTCTTCGAGCTTCCAGGGCAGTTCCGACAACCGTTCGAGATACGAGCGGATCATTCCGGATTCCCCGCTCGCCTCGTTCATGCGGTTGAGGCGCCGGAACTCCTTCCGTGCGTGTGTCAGCGTCTCGTCCGGCATGCCCGCGCTCTCGATCGCCGTGCGCAATTCCTCCAGTTCCGCAGCGGTGTCCTCGGTGTCGCCGAGTTCCTTCTGGATCTGGCGAAGCTGTTCGCGCAGCACGTGCTCGCGCTGGCGCTCGTCGAACTCCTTGCGGGTCTTGTCGCCAATCTCCTTCGACAGACGCAGCACCTCGACGCGCGCGCCGAGCACAGCGAGCACCTTGTCGAGACGGCGCTGGAGGTCGAACGTCTCCAGGATGTCCTGCTTGTCTTCCTTCTTCACGTCGATGAGATTGGCCACCGTGTCAGCGAGCAGCCCCGGCGACTCGATACCTTCGACGACGCCCTTGAGCTCATCGGGGACGTTGGGCAGGAGGTCGATGGCTTCGAGCGCCTGATCGCGAAGGCGGAGGAAACGCGCCTCGATCTCGCGACCCGATTCTTCTTCCGGCTGATCCACGTAAGCCACGCGTGCCACGAGGAACGGCCAGCCGTCCAGAAACTGCAGGACGCGGAAGCGCGTCTGGCCCTGCACGACGAGGTGGTGAACGCCTTCGGCGGCACCGATGTGCCGGACGATGCGCCCCGCGGTACCCACCCAGTGGAGATCCTCGGGGGCGAGATCGTTCTTCTCGGCTTCACGCTGGAGCAGGAAGCCCACCGGAAGGTCCTGCTTGGCGGCGGTCTCGGCGGCGCGGACGGAGTTCGTGCGGCCGACGGAAATCGGCGACAGCGTCCCGGGAAACAGCACGGCGTTGCGCATCGGCACGAGGATCAGCGCGTCCTCGGGAATCGGGCGCAGTTCGGACGCGCGGTCGCTGCCGGACGAATCGTCCTTGGTGCGGCTGCTGCTGCCGCCGGACCACATCTCCTGGAGTCTTGGAAGCACCCTCATGTCTTGTCTCCTTGTCGTGCAGGGACGGACGCAGTCGCGCCCGATAAGCACGAGTTGAGGGTGGTCGGCGGGGATTCAAGTGCCCGGGTGGGAAGGCGCCACTCGGAGGCAAAACCCCGGAGTCGGCCTGGCGGCCTCGTCCGGGCTACCCGCGCGGATGGTGCTTCTGGTGGAGCTGCTTCAGGCGCTCACGGGCCACGTGGGTATAGATCTGCGTGGTCGACACATCGGCATGCCCGAGCAGCATCTGCACGACGCGGAGATCCGCGCCGTGATTGAGCAGGTGCGTCGCGAAGGCATGGCGCAGCACGTGGGGAGAGATGGAGGTCGAGATGCCCGCCTGCAAGGCGTAGCGCTTGATGAGATTCCAGAACATCTGGCGCGTCATGGGCGCGGCGCGCCGCGTGACGAAGAGCGCGTCCGCGGTGCGACCGTCCAGCAGGTCGGGGCGCGCCTCGTCGAGGTAGGCCTGGATGCGCTCGATGGCTTCCTCGCCGATCGGCACGAGACGTTCTTTCGATCCCTTGCCCATCACTCTCAGCACGCCGGCATCCAGACTCACCTGCGAGACCTTGATGGTGACGAGCTCGGTCACTCGCAGGCCCGTGGCGTAAAGCAGTTCGAGCATCGCGCGGTCACGCATCGCGAGCGGGTCGTCACCCGCAGGCGCAGCCAGCAGACGGTCAACGTCGCCTTCGGCGAGACTCTTGGGCAACGGCCGCGGCATGCGCGGGGAGTCGATGTTGAGCGTGGGGTCGGTGGTGAGCTTCCCTTCGCGAACCTGCATGCGGTAGAAGCGCTTGAAGGTCGATAGCAGGCGGCTAGCCGACGAGGCTTTCGTGCGGAGCTGGAAGCGATGCGCGAGATACGCCAGCAGATCGGCATGGGTGGCGTCGAGCAGGGCGGCGCCGCGCTCCTTCGCCAGCCACACCGCAAACAGGCGGAGGTCACGGCGATACGCGTCGAGCGTGTTCTTCGCCAGCCCGTCCTCGAGCCAGAGCGTGTCGCAGAAGGCGTCGACGACGGGATCGGCCCCCGCCGCGGGCGTCAGCTGGCGACGCCCTCGTGCGCCAGCAGCCATCGTTTCACCGCCATCGGGTGACCATCGGTCCTGCCCATGAAGCCGCCGAGACCGGAAGACGACACCACCCGGTGGCAGGGCACCACGGGTGGCACGGGGTTGGCACCGCACGCCCCGCCGATCGGGCGGGCGCTCGTGTCCAGTTGCGCTGCGAGCTGGCCGTAGGTCAGGACTTCTCCCATCGGAATGCGCATGAGGGCTTCCCATACACGGTGCCGAAAAGGCGTGCCCTCGGGCCGGATGGGCAGATCGAAGCGGAATCGCGGGTCCTTCAGGTAGCGCTCCAACTGGCGACTGGTCTCCCGCGCGAGCTCGTCCGTCGGCGCGATCAGATCTTCGCCTGGCGGCAGATACTCGATGCGGACCACGAACCCGTCGGCGGTCCGTATGCCCAGCCGGCCGAAGGGCGCCGGAATGCAGGCGTCGTAAGGCTTCATCTCTTCCCTCCCGGCGAGCGGATCCGAAAACGGTAGAGACCATATGCTGCCACGCCGAACGCAACCCCGACGCCGTCGCTCCAGGGCGCGGACCAGGCGAGCAGCAGGCCAGCTCCGAGGAACAGAGCGCGCTCGTGGATGACAAGCGGGCGAGAGAGCCAGCCCTGCGCACCAATCGCCAGAGCGACGATGCCCACGACCGCCGTGAACGAGACGATGATGATGTTGGCCGTGGGCCCCGACAGCAGCAGGCCCACGCCGTCCGGCGCGAGCACGAACATGAAGGGCGTCACGAACGCAGGCAGCGTGTACTTCCACGAAGCCAGCGTGGTGCGATACGGGTCGCCCCCCGTGATGGCAGCCGCCGCGAACGGCGACAGGGCCGTCGGCGGAGAGACCTCGGACAGCACAGCGTAGTAAAAGATGAACATGTGCGCGGCGAAGTCCGGCACACCGACCTGGATGAGTGCCGGTGCCGCCACCACCGCGCAGATGATGTACGACGCGGTGACGGGGACCGCGAGCCCGATGATCCACACCAGCAGCGCGGTATACAGCGCGGTGAGTGCGCGACTGCCGTCGGCGTAGTCGATCACGATGCCGCTGAACTTGAGGCCGAGCCCGGTAAGCGTGACGACGCCGACGATGATGCCGGCTGCCGCACACGTGGCCGCCACACCGAGGACCCCGCGCGAACCCTCGGCGAGCGCCGACGCGAGACGCCTCGGCCACAGCGCCGTTTCCTTCCGGACGAAACTCACCGCCACCGCGAACACGATCGCCCAGAACACCGAGAGCATCGGCGAGAACCCGATGACGAGGAACACCACGACCGTCACGAGCGAGAGGAAGTGATAGCCCTGACGGCGGATGAGATCCCACGGCTTCGCGGTTTCGATGCCGGCCGCGATGCCGCCGAACCGGCGGGCGTCGAGTTCGGTCATCACGAACAGGGAGAGGTAGTAGAGCAGCGTCGGGATGACCGCCATCCGGATGACGTCCAGATAGGAGATCTTGAGGAACTCCGCGATCAGGAAGGCGGCTGCGCCGAGCACCGGCGGCGAGAGGATCGCGCCCAACCCGCCGGCAGCGAGCAGACCGCCGGCGGCCTCCTTTGTGTAGCCCGCTTTCTTCAGCAGGGGATAGGCGACCGAGCCCAGTGTCACCGTCGTGGCCACGCCACTGCCCGACGGACCGCCCAGGAGGAAAGAGCCGAGCACGACCGCCCGCCCCGGCGCACCGCGACGGCGCCCCATGACCGCCAGCGCGAAGTCAATGAAGAAGCGGCCGGCGCCCGAGGCCTGCAGCACGGCGCCGTAGATCGTGAACAGTACGATGAGCGTGGCGGAGACATCGATGGGCGTGCCGAGGATGCCTTCCAGCGTCATCGTCATGTGGCCGACCAGACGATCGATGTCGTAGCCCTTGTGCGTCCACGGCTCGGGCAGCATCGGCCCCGCGAACGCATAGGCGACGAACACGAGGACGACGAACGGCATCACCCATCCGGACGCGCGTCGCACGGCTTCCAGCACGAGCACCATGAGCACGCAGCCGGTGACGATGTCCCACTGCTCCGGCTCTGTCGCGCGGTCGGCGAGCGCGTCCCAGTCGTGCAGCAGATAGGTCACACAGGCGAGCACGGCGAGTGCAGCCAGCCAGTCCCACGGCATGATGCGATCGCGAAACCGCCGGGCTGCGGGCATGGTGAGAAACAGCAGGCCCAGCATCAGTCCCAGATGCAGACCCCGCAGCCACGGCGCGCTGACGATCGCGATGGCGGTATACAGATGAAAGAGCGAGGTTGCCGCGAGGGCGACGGTGAGCGCGATGGCCACCGGTCCGCGCAGGCGGTGGACCGCGCCCTCCTCCTCTTCGACGAACCGGTCCGCCGCCGCGAGACGCTCCGCCTCGACGCCATCGATCGCAGGCGCGGGAGATTTGTCGAGACTCAAGATGGGAGGACGAGCGGCGCAGGCACAGCGAAGCGGATCAAGGGAGCTTCACACCCTTCTCGGCGAAGAACTTCACGGCACCGGGATGAAACGGAATCGGCGAAGCGCCACCGGCCTGGTACTCGAGCGAGAGATTCGCGAATTCCTTGTGCACAGCGACCATGTCCGCCTTGTGCTCGAAAGCTGTCTTGACGATGGTGTAGGCCTGCTCGTCGGACATGGCGGCATTGACCACAAGGACGTTCCACACGTTGACGTTGGTGGCGTCCTGCTTCATGCCGGGATAGATGCTCTTGGAGATCACGCCGCGGCTGTAGAGCGGACCATAGCGCTTGTTCATCGCATCGACCGCGTCCGCGTGATCGAGCAGGCGGATCTTTGTGCCCGGCGTGGCAGCGAGATCGGTGACGGCCGCCGTCGGCACGCCGCCCACCCAGAAGAACGCGTCGATCTTGCCGTCCTTGATGGCGTTCACGGCTTCATTCACCGAGATGCGTTCCTTGCGGATGCGCTCGTGAACGCCATAGGCTTCGAGGACGCGCAGTGCCATGACTTCCGTGGCGCCGCCGGGCGATCCCAGCGACACCCGCTTGCCATCCAATCCGGCGATGGAGGTGATGCCGGTGGACTCGGTCGTGACCGCATGCATGCGATTCGGGTACAGCACCATCAGCGTCCGCAGCGGCATCTTGCGGCCGGTGAACTTGCCCTGCCCCGTGTACGCGTCCCACACGACGTCGGCCATCGAGAAACCGAGATCGCCCTTGCCGGAGCCCACGAGCTTCAGGTTGTCGATCGACCCGCCGGTGACTTCTGCGGTGACCTGCCAGCCGGGGACGTGCTTCGTCAGTACCTGGGCGAGTCCGCCTGCGAGCGGGTAGTACACGCCACCCGTGTTGCCGGACCCGATGGAGAGAGTGACCTTCTGCTGTGCGGACACCGGCGACACCAGCAACGCCATCGACAGCAACGCCATGCAGCACGACCGCATCCGACTCGTGAAACCCACTTTGTTTCGCTCCCCCTTGAGACTCGTGGTCGATTGTAGCAACGCGATTCCGGCGCAACACAAATGAAAACGGCCTCCGAAGAGGCCGTTGGCTTGCGTGCACTGCGCGATCAGCTGGCGGGGGTTTCTGCCGCAGCAGCAGCAGCAGCAGCAGCAGCAGCAGCCGCGTCCGGGCGACCGGCACCGAGCTTTTCGCGGATACGCGCCGACTTGCCGGAGCGCTCGCGCAGGTAGTAGAGCTTGGCGCGACGCACATCGCCGCGACGCTTCACTTCGATGGAAGCGATGGAGGGCGAGTAGGACTGGAAGGTACGCTCGACACCCTCACCCGAGGAGATCTTGCGCACGATGAAGGAGGAGTTCAGCCCGCGGTTGCGCTTGGCGATGACCACGCCTTCGTAGGCCTGGACGCGCTTGCGCTCACCTTCGACCACACGCACGCTCACGATGACCGTGTCGCCGGGGGAGAAATCGGGGATCTTCTTGCCGAGCCGCTGAATTTCCTCGGCTTCGAGTTGCGCGATCACGTCCATGTTTCGCTCCTTAACGCTTTCCTGATTCGTGTTCCTGCCGGAACTCTTCCAGCAGCGCCCTTTCGAGGGCAGATAACTGCAACGGCTCAAGCAGTTCCGGACGACGCAGCCATGTGCGCCCCAGCGACTGCTTCAGCCGCCACCGATCGATCTCGGCATGGTTGCCCGACATCAGCACCGCCGGCACCCGCTCGCCGTCGTAGACCTCCGGCCGCGTGTAGTGCGGGCAATCGAGCAACCCGTGCACGAAGGAATCCTGCCGCGCGGACTCGGCATCACCGAGCACTCCCGGCAACTGCCGGATGATCGCGTCGAGCAGCACCATCGCTGCCAACTCACCGCCGGACAAAACGTAGTCACCGACGGAGACTTCTTCGTCCACTTCGCGTCGGATCAGGCGTTCATCGATGCCTTCATACCGGCCGCAAAGCAGCACCAGACCATTTTCCTGCACCAGCCGCTCGACCATCGCGTGATCGAGCCGCGCACCCTGGGGGGACAGATACACCACCCGGGTCGACGGGAGGCCGCAACTCAGATGCCTCTGTCGAGCCGCCCGGATCGCCTTCGCGAGCGGGTCGGCCATCATCACCATGCCGGGGCCACCGCCGTAGGGACGGTCGTCTACCGTGCGATAAGCGTTTGCCGCAAAATCTCTCGGGTTCCAGGCGACGAACTCGTACGCCCCCAACTCCCGCGCCCGACCGGTCACTCCCCAGTCCGTCACGGACTCGAACATCTGGGGAAACAGCGTGACCACGTCGTACTGTTTCAATCAGTAATCCGCACCCCAATCGACCAGGATGCGTCGACCTTCCCGGTCCACTTCAATCACATAGGCCGGCACGAAGGGAATCAAACGTTCCCGATCGCCCCGCACCACCAGGATGCCGTGCACCCCGTTGTCCATGAGCGAATCCACCTCGCCCAGGGCAACGCCTTCGGTGTTGGCGACCTGCATGCCTTCGAGGTCGGTCCAGTAGAACTCGTCCTCGGCCACCGGCGGCAATGCCGAACGGGGAATGCCCACCTCGGTACCTTTCAGCCGGACGGCCTGCTCCGGCGTTTCGATCCCGGGAAACTTGGCGAGTATGGTTGCGCCGTGCACGCGCCCCGACTCGGGCTCGACTGCACGCCAGTCACCTGCCTCGCTCAGCCACCATTCGGTGTGGTCCAGCAGGGTTCCGACCGCCTCGGTAAAGGGCTGGATCTTGATCCAGCCTTTGATACCGTACGGGGCGACGATGCGCCCCAGAACCACCACCCTGTCAGGCGGCTGCGGTTGCGGACTTGCCAAACTGCTTCACGAGCCGGCGCACCGTGTCGGACAGCTGGGCGCCATGGCTTTCCCAGTGAGTGACACGGGCGAGATCGATACGAAGCTTCACATCACCGTCGGGCGCGACAGGGTTGTAGAAACCCACACGCTCGATGAAACGACCGTCGCGCCGTTCGCGCGAATCGGCTACCACTACGTTGAAGAACGGACGCTTTTTGGCGCCGCCCCTCGAAAGTCGGATCACAACCATCGGTTAATCCTCACGGCCCCGAAGTCGAAAAGACGCGGATTCTAGCCTTGCAATCGAAGCCTTGGCAAGGAAGAAACGCGCCGGAAAGGGAAATCAGCGTGGCGAGACCACGGTCTGGCGCTTCGAGATGTCGTCCAGGAAGCTCACCACCACCTTGACCAGTTCGTCCTCCTTGCCTTCGAAGAAGTGCAGCGCATCGGGCACCACCACCTGCTGGGAGCCTTCGATCTTGAGTATCTGCTTGCGGCGCTCGGACGAGCCCACCTGGGTGATCTCCCAGTCCTTGCCGCCGTAGACGTCGAGCACCGGGATCTTGATCCGGAACATCTCTTCCAGGCCGTTGATGATGCCGATGAACGCCCAGGCCCGGATGGTCTTGTCGTTGGAATTGATCAGGTACTGATTCGCCATGGTCGCCCCGAGACTGTGGGAGACGATGGATATGTTCTTGAATCCCTTGGCCTTGAGCCAGTCGGCGGAAAGCTGGAAGCGCTCCGCGGCCTCGCCGTAGGTGGGAATGTAGTCGCCGATCTTGGCGCCGCCGCCCAGCACGGGCAGCTGAATGGAGAGGGTGGAGTAGCCCTGCTCCGCCAGCTTCACCCGCAGTACTCCGTAGAGCTCGAAGTCCGGGCTCCATCCCCGGCCGTGCGCCAGGATGATGGCCCCCCGGGAGTTCTCTGCCTCGGTCCAGAGGGCGAGGAACTTGTGTTCGTTCTTCTGCTGGATCCAGACCGCCTCGCCGACCACCAGTCCAGGGATGATCTGGTCGGCCCAGCGCTTCTCGCGGTAGTAGTCCTGCGCACTGGCGGCGAGGGTGGTGATGCACAGGATGAAACCGATCAGGAAACGCATGCAAGGACCTCTGTGGTTGAAGCTGGGGGCGGTCGGGTACGGACCACCGGAAAGCGCCCGACCCGGACCGGGGACTGGGCGCTCGATACGACCGGGCAACGGGCGGGATGTTCACCCCGCCTGAACGGCCGGCCAGGGCGATGGTGGACGAGCGGGGATCAGCGAAGTCCGGGAAGCATCCCCTTCATGCCGCGCATCATCTTCTGCAGCCCGCCCTTGGACATCATCTTCATCATCTTCTGCATCTGCTCGAACTGGTTCAGGAGGCGGTTCACCTCCTGGACGCTTACTCCCGCCCCGGCCGCGATGCGGCGCTTGCGGGAGGCCTTGAGGATCTCGGGCTTGGCACGCTCCGCCGGCGTCATGGAATTGATGATGCCCACGGTGCGGCCGATCACCTTGTCGTCCATCTGCCCGCCTGCGCTCTGGGCGGCCTGCGCAATGGAGGCGGGGAGCTTGTCCACCAGCGCCGACAGCCCGCCCATCTTCTTCATCTGCATGAGCTGGTTGCGGAAGTCCTCGAGGTCGAAGCCCTTGCCGGACTTCACCTTCTTGGCGAGCTTCTCCGCCTCCTCCATGTCGATCCCGCGGCGGGCTTCCTCCACCAGGGAGACCACATCGCCCATGCCGAGGATCCGGGAGGCCATCCGGTCGGGATAGAACGGTTCCAGGCCGTTGACCTTCTCGCCGACGCCCTGGAACTTGATGGGAGCACCGGTCACATGGCGGACCGACAACGCCGCACCACCCCGGGAGTCGCCGTCGAGCTTGGTCAGCACCACGCCGGTGAGCGGCAGCGCATCGGCGAAGGCCTTGGCGGTATTGACCGCATCCTGGCCCTGCATGGCGTCGACGACGAACAGGGTTTCGATGGGATTCACCGCGCTATGCAGCTCGCGGATCTCCTGCATCATGGCCTCGTCGATGGCCAGCCGGCCAGCGGTGTCCACCAGCAGCACGTCGTGATAATGGCGGCGCCCCCAGTCGAGGGCGGCGCGGGCGATATCCACCGGCTTCTGGTCGATGGATGACGGAAAGAAGTCCACCTCCACCTGCTCAGCCAGCAGCCGCAGCTGTTCGATAGCCGCGGGACGGTAGACGTCGCACGACACCATCAGCACCTTCTTCTTGTCTTCCTTGAGCAGCCGGGCGAGCTTGCCGCAAGTCGTCGTCTTGCCGGCGCCCTGCAGACCGGCCATCAGCACCGTCGCCGGCGGCACCGTGGCGAGATTGAGCCCGGCACTGGTACCCCCCATGAGTGCGGCGAGCTCGTCGTACACGACACCGACCAGCGCCTGACCCGGCGTGAGGCTGCCGATCACCTCCTGGCCCAGGGCCTTCTCGCGCACCCGTGCAATGAAGTCGCGCACGACCGGCAGGGCCACGTCGGCTTCGAGCAGGGCCACCCGGACCTCGCGCAGGGCGTCCTGGACATTGGCTTCGGTGAGCCGCGCGTGGCCGCGCAGGGTCTTGATGACGCCGGAAAGGCGGTTGGTCAGTCCATCTAGCATGAGAACCTCGGAAGAGAACGGGCTGCCCGGGCGTATAATTGCGAGTCGCGTTTTCGCGCGCATTCGCTCGATGCCCTCGATTCTAGCCTACGGTCTCAACGCGCTTCTCTATGCCATCCTCGGTGCCGTCCTGGCACGGGGCTTGTGGCGTACCGAACCTACCAACCCTGCCGGCTTCGCCTGGACGCGCTACGCGCTGCTCGGGCCGCTGGTCCTGCAGGGCATCCTGCTATACCGGGACATGTTCGCGGGCGACGTCATGTACATGGGGGTCGGCAACGCACTCTCCTGCATCGTCTGGCTCTCGATCGTCATCTACTGGCTCGGCAGCTTCTTCTACCGGCTGGAGGGCCTGCAGGCTCTGGTGGTACCGATCGCCGCGGTCGCCGCGTTGATGCCGCTCCTCGCGCCGGCAAACAAGCCGCTCGCCAACGCCATGCTCCCGGGTTTCCGCGTACACCTGGCCCTGTCGATCCTCGCCTACAGCCTGTTCACGATCGCCTCGCTGCATGTGCTTCTGATGGCCGTCGTCGAGCGCAAGCTCCATAGCGGCGCCATGCCGGCACTGCTGCGCAGCCTGCCGCCGCTGCTCACGATGGAGAAGATGCTGTTCCGGATCATCGCGGCCGGCTTCGCCCTGCTTACTGCCTCGCTGCTGACCGGCATGCTGTTCTCGGAGGAAGTGTTCGGCAAGGCGCTGCAGTTCAATCACAAGACGCTGTTCGGCGTGCTCTCCTGGCTCATCTTCGGGGCCCTGCTGGCGGGGCGGAGCCTGTGGGGCTGGCGCGGCCGGATCGCCCTGCGCTGGACCCTCGCGGGGTTCCTCATGCTGGTGCTCGCGTACATCGGCAGCAAGTTCGTCCTCGAAGTCCTGCTCGGCCGATAGCGCGGCCGGGCCGCCTGCCCATGGACCGCAACCCCTCTTCCTGACCCTCTAGCGCCTTGGACGACATTTCCACCGGATCCCTGCTGATCGTACTCGCCATCTTCCTCGTGTTCTCGGCGTTCTTCTCCATCGCCGAGACGAGCATGATGGCGTTGAACCGCTACCGCCTGAAGCACCTGGTGAAGACCGGTCACCGCGGCGCCCGTCTCACCGCCCAACTGCTGTCCCGACCCGACCGGCTGCTGGGCGTGGTGCTCCTCGGCAACAACCTGATCAATGCCGCGTCCGCGGCCCTGGTGACCTACCTCACCTTCCGTTTCTTCGGCGAGTCGGAACTTGCGCTGTCGATGGCCACGCTCGTGGTCACCTTCGCCATCCTCGTGTTCAGCGAGATCACCCCGAAGGTGGTCGGCGCCACCTATCCCGAACGCATCGCGTTCGTGGCCGCGTACATCCTCACGCCGCTGCTCCGGATTGCCTACCCGATCGTGTGGTTCGTGAACCTGTTCGTGCAGGGGATGCTGCGGCTGTTCCGCCTGAATGCGGGACCCGACGCACAAGGGCAGAAGCTGACCATGGAAGAACTGCGGACCCTGGTGCTGGAAGGGGGAAACTTCCTGCCGCAGAAGCACCAGAGCATGCTGCTCAACCTGTTCGACCTGGAGTCGGCGACCGTCGACGACATCATGGTGCCGCGCAGCCAGATGGAAGCCCTCGACATCGACACGGATGCCGAGGAGCTGCGTCGCCACATCGCGACTTCGAATCACACCCGCATCCCCGTCTACGACCACAGCACCGACAACATCGTAGGCATTCTGCATGTCAGGAAATTCCTGAACTTGGGCGAGAGCGAGGAGTTCACCCCCGAGCGGCTCCGGCAGGTCCTGCGCGCACCGTACTTCGTGCCGAAGGGGACGACTCTGCTCTCGCAGATGCAGCAGTTTCAGGAGAAACAGGAGCGGATGGGCCTCGTCGTGGACGAATACGGCGAGCTGATGGGGCTGGTCACACTGGAGGACATCCTCGAGGAGATCGTCGGCGAGTTCACCACCCAGTCCCCCCTCGCGACGTCGGGCCGGTACGAACGCCAGCCCGATGGCAGCGTCATGGTCGAGGGCAGCAGCCTGCTGCGCGACCTCAATCGCCGGTTCGGGACGACCTTTCCGCTGTCGGGGCCGAAGACCCTGAACGGCCTCATCCTCGAGCACTTCGAGGACATTCCCGAGACCGGCACAAGCATGAAACTTGCTGATCAGCCGATCGAAATCGTGCAAATTCAGGATCGGGTAGTTAAATCCGTCCGACTTCTGCCGAAATAGTCGTTATCCATTCGACGCCTCGGCCCGTCCGGCTTTTGTTCCGGGGGCCGTGATTCGGTAACCGGTCTCGATCAAAGCGTGGCAGCAATACCTCAAAGCAGTCTGTCCGGGCTCGCACGAGCCCTGATCCAGAAGGGACAGCTCTCCGAGCGGGATGCGGAAACTCTGCACGCCGATGCCGGCGCGGCAGGCGTGAGCTTTGTCGAACAGCTCATCGCCAAGCGCCGCATGTCCGAGCGGGATATAGCGGAGTTCACCTCCCAGACCTTCGGCTTTCCGCTGCTCGACCTGAGCGCGGTGGACCCGGAGTTCCTTCCGACCAAGCTGATCGACGACAAGCTGATGTCGAGCCGCCGGGTGATTCCGCTCGTGCAGCGGGGCAACCGGCTGTTCGTCGGCTTCTCCGATCCGACCAATCGCACCACCTACGACGAGATCAAGTTCCAGACGGGGCTGATGGTGGACCCCATCGTCGTGGAGGACTCCAAGCTCGGGACCCTCCTCGGCAAGATCCTGCAGGCCTCCGACACCTCGCTGTCCACCCTGGTGGCAGAGGACGTCAGCGGCGAACTGATGGAGGTGGCGTCCGAGCCGGACCCCGAAGTCGGCGCGGACATCGACGATGCCCCGGTCGTGAAGTACATCCAGAAGATCCTTCTGGACGCGATCAATGGCGGCGCCTCCGACATCCACTTCGAGCCCTATGAGAAGTTCTACCGCGTCCGCTACCGCCAGGACGGCATCCTCTACGAGGTGGCCCAGCCGCCGCTCGCCATCAAGGAGAAGATCGCCTCCCGCATCAAGGTGATCTCCAAGCTCGATATCTCCGAAAAGCGCGTGCCCCAGGACGGGCGCATGAAGCTCGTGCTCTCCAAGACCCGGGCGATCGACTTCCGGGTCTCGACGCTGCCCACGCTGTTCGGCGAGAAGATCGTGATGCGTATTCTCGACCCGTCCAGCGCGACCCTGGGCATCGAAGCCCTCGGCTATGAGCCCGACCAGAAGGAAGCGCTCCTCCACGCCATCGGCCGCCCCTACGGCATGGTCCTGGTGACGGGGCCGACCGGCTCGGGCAAGACGGTGTCCCTCTACACCTGCCTCAACCTGCTCAACAAGCCGGGGATCAACATCTCCACGGCCGAGGATCCGGCGGAAATCAACCTGCCCGGCATCAACCAGGTGAATGTGAACGAGAAGGCCGGGCTCACCTTCGCCGCTGCGCTGAAGTCCTTCCTGCGGCAGGACCCGGACATCATCATGGTGGGCGAAATCCGGGACATCGAAACCGCCGAGACTGCCATCAAGGCGGCCCAGACGGGTCACATGGTGATGTCGACGCTGCATACCAACGACGCCCCGACCACCCTCACGCGGATGCTGAACATGGGCATTGCGCCCTTCAACATCGCCTCGAGCGTCATGCTGATCACGGCCCAGCGGCTGGCCCGCCGGCTCTGCAGCCAATGCAAGCAGCCCATCACCATTCCGCCGGAAGCGCTGCTGCGAGCCGGATTCGGCGAGGCGGACCTCGACGGCTCCTGGCAGCCGTACCACGCCGTGGGCTGCGATGTATGCAAGAATACCGGCTACAAGGGCCGAGTCGGTATCTATCAGGTCATGCCCATCAGCGAAGAGATCAATCGCATCATCATGAAGAACGGCGATGCCATCGACATCGCCGTACAAGCCAAGCGCGAGGGCATCCGCGACCTTCGGCAATCCGGTCTGCTCAAGATCAAACAGGGTCTCACGTCTCTCGAGGAAGTCGAGGCCGTGACCAACGAATAGCATCCCCTCCTGAAAGGAAGCCCAGATGGCCACTGCCACCGCCGGCGCACGAAAGCAGGAAATCAAGGAATTCAATTACGCCTGGGAAGGCCGGGACAAGCAGGGGAAGCTCGTCAAGGGCGACATGCGCGCCACCGGGGAGTCGGTCGTCAAGACCACGCTCCGGCGCCAGGGCATCCAGATCGTCAAGGTGAAGCGCGTCCGCAGCAATACGGGCGGCAAGATCACAGAGAAGGACATCACGCTGTTCACCCGCCAGCTCGCCACGATGATGAAGGCGGGTGTGCCGCTGCTGCAGGCCTTCGACATCGTCGGCAAGGGCCACGCGAACCCCGCCGTGGCCAAGCTGCTCATGGACATCAAGATGGAGGTCGAGACCGGCAACAGCCTGACGACCGCCTTCCGCAAGTACCCGCTCTACTTCGACGCTCTGTTCTGCAACCTGGTCCAGGCGGGCGAGCAGGCCGGTATTCTCGACAGCCTGCTGGACCGGCTCGCGACCTACAAGGAAAAGATCCTCGCCATCAAGGGCAAGATCAAGTCGGCGCTGTTCTACCCGATCTCGATCATCGTGGTGGCATTCATCATCACCGCGGTGATCATGATCTTCGTGATCCCGGCGTTCAAGGAACTGTTCACTAGCTTCGGTGCCGACCTCCCGGGCCCGACCCTGTTCGTGATGGAGGTCTCGGACTTCTTCGTGAAGTACTGGTGGCTCATATTCGGCACCATCGGCGGCGGCATCTACTTCTTCTTCTACACCTGGAAACGGTCGAAGAAGATGCAGTCGACGCTGGACCGCCTGTTCCTGCGCATGCCGGTCTTCGGGGATGTCATCCGCAAGGCGACGATCGCCCGCTGGAGCCGCACACTGTCCACGATGTTCGCGGCCGGCGTGCCGCTCGTCGAGGCCCTCGACTCGGTTGCCGGCGCATCGGGCAACTTCGTCTACTACGAGGCCACCAAGCGCATCCAGAACGAGGTCTCGACCGGTACCAGCCTTACCGTGGCCATGCAGAACGCCGAAGTGTTTCCGAACATGGTCGTGCAGATGGTCGCCATCGGCGAGGAGTCCGGCTCGCTCGACGCCATGCTGAGCAAGGTGGCGGACTTCTTCGAGCGCGAAGTGGACGACGCCGTGGACGCCCTGTCGAGCCTCATGGAACCCGCCATCATGGTGGTGCTCGGCACGCTGATCGGCGGCATGGTGATTGCCATGTACCTGCCGATCTTCAAGATGGGCCAGGCGATCTGACGTCGCCCGACCATCCGGTCCCTGCCTCACGGGCTCCGGACGGAGCCCGTGTCGTTTCCAACGTGTCGCGAGCCCAGCGCCGATGATCTCCCTGTTCGAGGCCTCTCCCACCCTGTTCGTGAGTTTCGTGGCCGTCATCGGCCTGCTCGTGGGCAGCTTCCTCAACGTGGTGATCCACCGCCTCCCGAAGATGATGGAGCGGGACTGGGCCGCCCAGTGCGCGGAATTGCGCAACGAACCGGCCCCGGAAGCCGTTCGCTACAACCTCGTCGTGCCACGCTCCGCATGCCCGTCCTGCGGGCATCTGATCGGGGCGATCGAGAACATCCCGGTTCTGAGCTGGCTGGCGCTGCGCGGCAAGTGCCGGCACTGCGGCACCCGTATCTCGGCCCGCTACCCCGTCATCGAGCTGCTGACAGGCCTGCTGTCCGGCTACGCGGCCTACCGCTTCGGCTTCGGCTGGGCCGGCCTGGGCGCCCTGGTGTTCGTGTGGGCGCTGGTGGCTCTCGCCTTCATCGACCTCGACACCACCTTCCTGCCGGATGCCATCACGCTGCCGCTCGTCTGGGCGGGTCTGCTGCTCAATCTGCGGGAGACCTTCGTCCCGCTGCCGGCAGCGGTGATCGGCGCGGTGGCGGGCTACCTGTGCCTCTGGACCGTGTACTGGGGCTTCAAGCTGCTGACCGGCAAGGAGGGCATGGGGTACGGCGACTTCAAGCTGCTCGCCGCGATCGGGGCCTTCGTGGGCTGGAAGCTTCTCCCGATCGTCATTCTGCTGTCGTCGGTCGTGGGCGCCGTGGTCGGCGTCGGCCTCATCGTGCTGGCCCGGCATGCCCGCGGAACGCCCATTCCCTTCGGCCCCTACCTCGCTGCCGCAGGCATCCTCGCGCTCTTCTGGGGCCAGTCCCTCACCGACCGCTGGCTCGCGGCACTCTAGGACCGCGCCCGCCATGCCCTATGTCGTCGGCCTGACCGGAGGCATCGGCTCCGGGAAATCGACTGTCGCGGACCTGTTCGCCCGGCACGGCGCAGGCATCGTCGACACCGACGTCATCGCCCACGATCTGACCGGCCCGGATGGGGCCGCGATGCCCGCGATCCGCGACCGTTTCGGCGCAGAGGTCGTGGCGGCGGACGGACGCCTGGATCGCGCGGCGATGCGCCAGCGCGCTTTCGCCGACCCGGAGGCCCGTCGGGCGCTCGAAGCGATCCTCCACCCGATGATCCGCGAGGTGTCCGATCGTCAGGTCCGGGCCTCGACCGCGCCCTACGTACTCCTGGTCGTCCCGCTGCTCGTGGAATCGGGCAGCTACCGCAAGCGGGTCGCGCGGGTGCTCGTCGTCGACTGCGAGCCGGAGACACAAATTCGCCGGACCATGGCCCGCAGCGGACTCACCCGGCCGGAGGTCGAGCGAATTCTCGCCGCTCAGGCCTCCCGCGAAGCCCGTCTCGCCGCAGCCGACGACGTCGTCGACAACGAGGGTTCACGCACGAATCTCGAAGCCCGGGTGGGGGAATTGCACGCGTTCTACTGCGCGCAAACGCGGCAGGATCGCACCACTTGACGGGAGCATGTTTACTTATGCGGGTGACTTGGTCGATACTTCGCGCAATTCTTGACCTGGGCGCGCTGTGATCAGCTACGAGTTCCCGCTCAACGAACGCGTCAGGACTCTGCTGCGTCTCGAAGACCTCCACAGCAAGCTAGATTTCTTCGTGGGGGCAGTGGAGCCGCGCGCGCACCACGCCGCGATCGTCACCCTGTTCGAGATTCTCGAAGTGTCGGGCAGGGCCGACCTCAAATCCGAACTCATGCAGGAGCTGGAACGTCAGCGCCATCATCTCGAGGCGCTGCGCTCCAACCCGGCCATTTCGGCAGCAGCGCTCAACGAGGTGCTGGGCGAGATCGACAGCACGAGCACCAACCTGTTCGCCGCCTCAGGCAAGACCGGCCAGGAACTGCGCGAGAACGAATGGCTGATGAGCATCCGCCAGCGCTCCGGCATCCCGGGCGGCGTGTGCGAGTTCGATCTGCCGTCCTACCACTACTGGCTGCACCAGGACCCCGAACTGCGTCGGGCCGACATCGCCCGCTGGAGCGCCCCGTTCCTCGGTCTGAAGGAAGGCACGCGCATCGTGCTCAAGCTGTTGCGGGAGAGCGGCAAGACCAGCCCCGCGATGGCCACCAAGGGCGCCTACCAGCAGATGATGGGAGGCAAGGTTGCCCAGATGCTGCGGGTACGGCTGGGGACGGACTATCCGTGCGTGCCCGAAGTCAGCGCCAACAAGTACGCCCTCAACATCCGCTTCACCCACGCTTCGGGCCCCGAGCGAGGCCGCACGTACGAGAACGACGTCGATTTCGACGTCACCTACTGCAACCTGTAGCGCCCTTCCCCATGGAATCCCCACCCGGCGCCGGTGCCCGGCCCCGCATCGTTCGTTGCCCGCAGTGCGGCGGCAGTTCGGTGTACGCGCCGGACAATGCCTTCCGGCCCTTCTGCTCGGAGCGCTGCCGCCTCATCGACCTCGGCCAGTGGGCCACGGACGGCTATCGCATTCCGGTCGAGGAGCAGGACAAGGGCCTCGACCCCGAGAAAGACTGAGCGCAACTCAGGCGCGGGCAAGCCAGACGCTGCGGATGGCCGCGATCCCATGGGCGCCGGCGGTGCGGGCTTGCGGAAGATCCTTCGCGGACAGCCCCCCGATCGCGTACACCGGCAAAGATCGGGCCGCCGCCAGCGCCGTGAATCCCTGCCAGCCCATGCCGGCCTGGCCGGGGTGGGATTCCGTCGCCAGAACCGGCCCCAGCACCGCGTAGTCCAGCCCGAGCCGTTCGGCCTGATCCATTTCCTCCACCCCATGGCATGACGCCCCGACGAGGTCTCCGGCGGGACGCGCGTCGAGCGCCATGAGGTCGGCGGATCTCAGGTGGATGCCGCCACTCTCCGGAATCCACGCGTTCCCCAGATTGCCGACGACCCGGCCGCCCTCGGCACGAACCCGCGCCGACACGGATTCGAAAAGCGTCCGGCAGCGGTCAGCCGCGAGCGTCGGCACCCGGATCTGAACGAACCGCAGCCCGCCCTTCAGGGCGTCGTCCAGACTGTGCAGGAAGGCGGCTTCGTCGGGAATCTCCGCCGGCGTGATGCCGAGAAGCAGCGGCAACGCCAGCGCCCCGAGGATCGGACCGTTGGCCGGCAGGACCGGTGACACCGTGAGCTCCGGCATGCGCTGCCAGGCGAAGGCCTGGCCTTCCCGAGACTGCGGCTGGCCCCGCCAGTCGACGACCCGGTAGAAGTGCAGGCGCACATTGCCGTGCGGATAGACGTAGGTTCGGGTGATCCACGGGTAGGCGCGGCGGACCTCGATGCCGAGTTCTTCGCGCAGTTCCCGGGCAAGGGCGTCGGCGACGGGCTCTCCAGCCTCCACCTTGCCGCCTGGGAACTCCCACCACCCTTCGTAGACCTTGCCGGGCGGGCGTTGCGCCAGCAGGAACTCGCCGTCCTCGCGCTCGATGACCGCGGCGGCGACGTCGATCCAGCGGACCGGCGCGGTGCCTGCGCTCACCGCTTGGCGCGGGAGGCCTTGCGGGCGCCGGCCAGCTGGCGCCCCGCGAAGTCGCGCGCGAAGTGCCACGCCACGCGCCCGCTGCGAGAACCGCGGGACAACGCCCATTGCAGGGCTTCGAGGCGGAAGGTCCCTTCGTCCTGCGGCGGGGCGCCGAGAACGCCGGCCCAGTGCCGGGCGATGTCGAGGTAGTGATCCTGGTCGAACGGGTAGAACGACACCCACAGCCCGAAGCGCTCGGAGAGGGAGATCTTCTCCTCCACCGTCTCGCCGGGATGCACTTCCTCCCCGATGTACTTGGTTTCGAGGTTCTCGCTCATGTACTCGGGCATGAGGTGCCGGCGATTCGACGTGGCGTACACGAGCACGTTGTCGGAGGTCGCGGCGATGGAGCCGTCGAGGATGGCCTTCAGTGCCTTGTAGCCCGGCTCCTCGGCCTCGAACGAGAGATCGTCGCAGAAGACGATGAACCGCTGCGGCTGCGACGCGACGATGTCCACGATCTCGGGCAGATCGACGAGGTCATGCTTCTCGACTTCGATGAGACGTAGCCCGCGGGCGGCGTACTTGTGCAGCACGGCCTTCACCAGCGATGACTTGCCCGTGCCGCGCGCGCCTGTCAGCAGCACGTTGTTGGCGGGCAGGCCTTCCACGAACTGGCGGGTGTTGGTGTCGATGGCGCGGGACTGCGTCTCCACGCCCTTCAGGTCCTTCAGCGCGATGTGGTGCGGATGCGCGACGGGCACCAGCGCCCCGCGCCCGTTCCGCCTGCGCCAGCGGAACGCGAGATGGGCGGCGAGGTCGGGCACCTCGATCGGGGCCGGCAGAAGCGGCTCCAGCCGGTCCAGCAGGGCCTCCGCTCGGCGGACGAGAGACTCCAGCGTTCCGGCGGCCGGCTTCGGGCCCGGCTTGTCAGGTGCGGTACTCGGCATTGATCTTCACGTAGTCGTAGGAGAAATCGCAGGTCCAGACGACCGTGGCCGCCTCGCCGCGCCCGAGATCCACCGTGATGGTGATCTCCGGCGGCTGCATAACCCGGACGCCGTCTTCCTCACGATAGGATGCCGCCCGGCCGCCGCGATCGATCACCTGCACGTCGCCGAGGCTGAGCGAGACGGTGGACGTGTCGAGACCTTCGATGCCGGCATTGCCGATGGCCATCAGCAGGCGGCCGAGGTTCGGATCGGAGGCGAAGAACGCCGTCTTCACCAACGGGGAATTCGCGATGGACCGCGCCGTGCGCAGCGCTTCGCTGCCATTCCGCGCGCCCTTCACGCTCACGGTGATGAACTTGGTGGCACCTTCGCCGTCCCGCGCGATCGCCTGGGCGAGCGGCACCGCGACTGCGAGAGCGGCATCACGCAGTTCCCCGTATGCCGCCGAATCGACGGAGTCGATGGTCTCCCCTCCGGCTTTGCCGGTGGCCACCAGAATGAAGGAATCGTTCGTGGACGTGTCGCCGTCGACCGTCACGCGGTTGAATGAGCGGTCGGCGACTTCACGCACCAGCCGGTCGAGGACCGGACGCGCCACCGGCGCATCGGTCGCGAGGAAGGCGAGCATCGTCGCCATGTTCGGCTGGAGCATGCCGACGCCCTTGGCGATGCCGGTGACCGTCACCGCGCGGCCGCCCACCTGAGCCCTGGTGGATGCGCCCTTGGGCACCGTGTCGGTGGTCATGATGGCACTCGCGGCCTCCACCCAATGGTCCGCAGAGAGATTCGCCGCACAGGTCGGCAGCGCCCGCTCGACCTTGTCGATCGGCAGATGCTCGAGGATCACACCGGTAGAGAACGGCAGCACCTGTTGCGGCGAGCAGCCCAGGAGCTGCGCGGCGGCGGCACAGGTCGCCCTGGCGGCTTGCAGGCCCTGTTCACCGGTCCCGCAGTTGGCATTGCCGGCGTTGACGACCACCGCCCGGAACTCGCTGCCGGCCGCGAGGTGTTCGCGACAGACCTGGACCGGTGCGGCCGCGAAGCTGTTCTGCGTGAACACGCCTGAGACGACGGCCCCGGGGGCGAGGCGCATTAGCATCAGGTCGCGCCGGGCGGCCTTGCGGATGCCGGCCTCGGCGAAGCCGAGTTCCACACCGGCGATGGGAGAGAGACTACCCGGGGCGGGCGGGGCGAGATTGACGGCCATGGTGCGTCGCTCGTATCGAAGGAGGAAATCGCGGGGTCGCGCGCCCAGGGCGCGAACCGGACCCCGCCGACGATCAGCTCAACTGCCCGTGACAGTGCTTGTACTTCTTGCCCGATCCGCACGGACACGGATCGTTGCGGCCGACCTTGATGGGAACCTGGACGGGCTGCTGCTTCGCCTCATCGTCGTCCTCGGCGGCAAGCGCCGTGTCGTAGTCGGTGTGCTGATACTGCACGTTGGACAGATGGACGGGCTCCTCGGTGATCGGCAGCTCCTCCTGCCGGCGGACCTGCACCAGCATCAGGATGCGCGTGACTTCGTTCCGCACCGTCTCCAGCAGGATCTGGAAGAGCTCGAAGGCCTCGCGCTTGTACTCCTGCTTGGGGTTCTTCTGAGCGTATCCGCGCAGGTGAATGCCCTGGCGCAGGTGGTCCAGCGCCGCCAGATGCTCACGCCAGTGGGTGTCCAGGTGCTGGAGCATGATGCCGCGTTCGTAGGAGTGCCAGGCATCGGGGTCCACGTCGGTGACCTTGGCCGCATACATCGTCGCGACGGTCTCCAGGACCCGGGTGCGGATGTCCTGGTCGTCAAGCTTCGCGTCTTCCGCGAGCCACTGGGAAACCGGCACCTGTGCACCGAACTCGGCCTCCAGGGCCTTCTCGAGGCCGGGAATGTCCCACTGCTCCTCGACGCTCTCCGGCGGGACATGCGCGGCGACGACATCGCTCACCGCGCCTTCGCGCAGCGCCTGAATAGTTTCGCTGATGTCGGTGCTCTCGAGCAGCTCGTTGCGCTGCTGGTAGATCACCTTGCGCTGGTCGTTGGCGACGTCGTCGTATTCGAGCAGCTGCTTGCGGATGTCGAAGTTGCGAGCCTCGACCTTGCGCTGCGCGTTCTCGATGGCGCGGGTCACGAGCGGAGACTCGATGGCCTCGCCCTCCGGCATCTTGAGCTTCTCCATCACCCACTTGACCCGGTCCGCCGCGAAGATGCGTAGCAGCGAGTCTTCGAGCGACAGGAAGAAGCGGCTGGAGCCCGGGTCACCCTGCCGGCCCGAACGGCCACGGAGCTGGTTGTCGACGCGACGGGACTCGTGACGCTCGGTGCCGATGATGTGCAGGCCGCCGGCCTTCAGCACCTGGTCGTGGCGCTCCTGCCATTCCGCGCGGAGCGAGGTGATCTTCGCCTGCTTGTCGGCGTCCGGCAGGTCGGAGGCCTGGACGGCCGCGATGTCCGGTTCCGGATTGCCGCCCAGCACGATGTCCGTGCCGCGGCCTGCCATGTTGGTGGCGATGGTGATGACGCCCGGACGACCCGCCTGCGCGACGATCTCGGCTTCCCGCGCGTGCTGCTTGGCGTTCAGCACCTGGTGGGGCAGCTTGTCCGCCTGCAGGGCGCTGGAGAGCTTCTCGGAGTTCTCGATCGAGGTCGTGCCGACCAGCACCGGCTGGCCCTTGGCGTTGCACTCGCGGATTTCCTTGATGACCGCGGCGAACTTCTCGCGCTCGGTCTGGTACACCTGATCCATCCGGTCCTGACGCACCATGGGCCGGTGGGTGGGGATGATCACCGTCTCGAGCCCGTAGATGTGCTGGAACTCGAAGGCTTCCGTGTCGGCCGTGCCGGTCATGCCGGCCAGCTTCTTGTACATCCGGAAGTAGTTCTGGAAGGTGATGGACGCGAGGGTCTGATTTTCCTTCTGGATCGCGACGCCTTCCTTGGCTTCCACGGCTTGGTGCAGGCCGTCGGACCAGCGGCGCCCCTGCATCAGGCGGCCGGTGAACTCGTCGACGATGATCACTTCGTCGTTCTGCACCACGTAGTGGGTGTCCCGCTGGTACAGCGCGTGGGCGCGTAGCGCGGCGTACACGTGGTGCATCAGCTGGATGTTGACCGCGTCGTACAGGCTGCCACCTTCGGACAGGAGCCCCGCATTGGTGAGCAGGCCCTCTGCCTTCTCGTGCCCGGCCTCGGTGAGCAGGACCTGATGCGCCTTCTCATCGACGCTGTAGTCGCCGGGCCCGTCCTCCGCCTTCTGGCGGTCGAGGAAGGGCACCAGCGCGTTCACCTTGAGGTACAGCTCGTTGTTGTCGTCCGCCTGACCCGAGATGATGAGCGGCGTGCGCGCCTCGTCGATCAGGATGGAGTCCACCTCGTCGACGATGGCGTACGCGAGCGGGCGCTGCACGCGCTCGGCCGTGTGGTACACCATGTTGTCACGGAGGTAATCGAAACCGAATTCGTTGTTGGTGCCGTAGGTGATGTCCGCGGCGTAGGCGGCGCGCTTGGCTTCCTGCCCGCCCTCCTGGCCCAGTTCGCGGTAGGCAAGGTTGACGCCCACGGTGAGCCCTAGGAACTGGTGCACCTTGCCCATCCAGGCGGCGTCGCGGCTGGCCAGGTAGTCGTTCACCGTGACCACATGCACACCCTTGCCCGCGAGCGCGTTGAGGTAGGACGGCAGAGTCGCCACGAGCGTCTTGCCTTCGCCCGTTCGCATCTCCGCGATCTTGCCCTGGTGCAGTACCATGCCCCCGATCAGCTGCACGTCGAAGTGCCGCATGTTGAGCACGCGGCGGCTCGCCTCGCGTACCGTGGCGAAGGCCTCGGGCAGGAGCTGGTCGAGGGTCTCGCCCTTGGCGACGCGTTCCTGGTATTCCTGGGTCTTGGCGCGGAGAGCCTCGTCGCTCAGCTGCTGGTACTGCGACTCCAGTGCGTTGATGGCGCGCACCGACTGCGCGTACTTCTTGAGCAGGCGGTCGTTACGGCTGCCGAAAACTTTTTTGAGCAGGGTGGCGATCATGAGGTTCTTGTGCGATGGAAGCCTGCAAAATGCATCGAGGGGTGGGCACCCGTGAATGCTCACCCCCCGACCGATGTTCCGGCACTGCGATTGGCTGGTTTACCGGCTCGTCTACCGAGGCCCTGTCTGCCGACGATGCGTCATGATGGCAGTCACGATCTGCGCAATCGCCGTCGGGATCGAAGGCGCGGGATGTTAACACACGGTCACGGAGAACCCCCGTTGCGCGCAAACCCTCCCGGACTCTAGGGCAGGCCCGTTGAATCCCTCCGACACCCGCCGCCGGCGCGCCCGCGGCGGCCGCCCGGTGGCCGACTGGCTCAGCAGCCTGTCGGCCGACAGCGAGGTGGCCCGCCACGCCGGCCGGCTGATCGACCTGCAGGCTTGGCTCGACCACTGCACCCCGGCCACCCTGCGCACGCCCCTCACCGTGATGAACCTGCGCATCGGCACCCTCGTGGCCACGGCGCCCAACGGCGCTCTCGCCCACCGGGCCCGGCTGGCCGCCCCGAAGATCCTGGAGGCGCTGCGGACGCGGGAGCCCGGCATCACCAGCCTCCGGATCGAAGTGCAGCGGGAGTTCGCCCAGCCACCGGCCCCGAAGAAGGAGGCGCAGTTGTCGCCGGTTGCCCGGACCAGCCTGCGCCAGCTTGCGGACTCCCTGCCCGAGTCCGACGTCCGCGCCGCCCTGGAACGCCTGCTCGACCGGAAACGCTGAAATCCTGAAGGCGCCAACCGCGCTCATATCACCAGGATCAGCCGTTCCAGCACATAGAGCGCCATCACGATGGCCAGCAGGATCACGCTGAAGCGGAAGATCTGGCCTGCGAGGCGCAGATAGCGCCGGTCTCGCTTCACCAGATAGAACAGGAAGCAGCCGCCGATGGCGGCGATCACGAAGAAGACCGCGATGCGGACAATCAGCATGGGCGAAACGCAGGCGTTCCCGCGACGGGACCCCGCGGGGCCGGCCTGACCGAAAGGTCAGGTGGCGTAGATCTGCTGGCGGGCGAACGCCGGTGCCTTGGCCTCTTCGGCGAAGGTGGCGTACTCCCAGGCCCCGGCGGTCTCGAGGAGCCGACGCAGCAGCTGGTTATTGAGCGCATGGCCTGACTTGTAGGCGCTGAACGCGCCGATCAAGGGGTGGCCCAGCAGATAAAGATCGCCGATGGCGTCCAGGACCTTGTGCTTCACGAACTCGTCGTCGTAACGCAGGCCGTCCGGATTGAGGACCCGGTACTCGTCCATCACGATGGCGTTGTCGAGGCTGCCCCCGAGTGCCAGGCCCTGGGCGCGCATGCTCTCGACCTCATGCATGAAGCCGAACGTCCGCGCCCGGCTCACTTCCCGGATGTAGGACGTCCGCGCGAAGTCGACGACCACCCGGTTGCCCGTCTGATCGAAGGCCGGATGCTTGAAATCAATGGCAAATTCGAGGCGGAAGCCGTCGTGGGGTTCCAGGCGGGCCCACTTGTCGCCGTGGCTCACCTCGACCGGCTGCAGGACCCGGATGAACTTCTTGGCGGCCGCCTGCTCCTCTACGCCCGCGGACTGGATCAGGAAGACGAACGGCGCCGCGCTGCCGTCCATGATCGGGACCTCGGAGGCCGTGAGGTCGATGAACACGTTGTCGATCCCGAGGCCCGCGAGGGCGGACATGAGGTGCTCGACCGTCGCCACCCGGGCGCCGTCCTTTTCCATGCAGGAAGACAGGCGGGTGTCCTTGACCGCGTACGGCGCGGCCGGGATGTCCACCACCTCGGGCAGATCGACTCGGCGGAACACGATGCCGGTGTCCGGCGCGGCCGGGCGCAAGGTCATCACGACCTTCTCGCCGGTATGGAGACCGACGCCGGTCGCACGAACGATGTTCTCGAGGGTTCTTTGTCTGAGCATCTCCAGCCCTGGACTTGGTCGGCCGCGGCACCTTGCCGCGGTCATATCGGTAGGGAAGGACTCACAATTCTAGCGCACGACTCCCCGGGCGGGAACCGCGATCCCGCCCGGGTGACCCACTGTCGACCCGTCCCGGTCAATCGGCCTGCTTGCGCAGGAACGCCGGGATGTCGAGCGTCTCGATGCCCGACTGCTTCATGGCTTCCACCGTGTCGCGATTGCGGCGGCGGATGACGGCCGGGGTGTCGAGGTCGTTGTAGTTCGGGTCCATGGAGATCGGCGAGTTGTCGGTGCCCGTCTTCACGACTTGCAACGGCTTGTTCTGCAGCCGGTTGACCGGGGAGCCGAGGCCGGTGGCGACCATCGTCACGCGCAGATCCTCACCCAGTGACTCGTCGATCACGGTGCCCACGATCACGGTGGCGTCCTCGGCCGTGAAGCCCTTGATCGTGTTCATCACCTCGTGCACTTCCTTCATCTTGAGGTTGGTGCTGGCGGTGATGTTGACGAGCACGCCGCGCGCCCCCGCCAGATTCACGTCGTCGAGCAGCGGGCTCGCCACGGCCTGGCTCGCCGCTTCGGCCGCGCGGTGCGGACCGGAAGCTACGGCGGAGCCCATCATCGCCATGCCCATCTCGGACATGACCGTGCGCACGTCGGCAAAGTCGACGTTCACGAGACCGGGGCACTTGATGACCTCGGCGATGCCGGCCACGGCGCCGTGCAGCACGCTGTTGGCGGCCTTGAAGGCGTCGAGCATGGAGATGTCTTCGCCGAGAACGGCCATCAGCTTGTCGTTCGGGATGACGATCAGCGAATCGACATTGCGGGAGAGTTCCTCCATGCCCTGATGCGCGACCTTGAGGCGCTTGCCTTCGAAGGAGAAGGGCTTGGTGACCACCGCCACCGTCAGGATGCCGAGTTCGCGTGCGACTTCCGCGACGATCGGCGCGGCGCCCGTACCCGTGCCGCCGCCCATGCCCGCGGTGAGGAACAGCATGTCCGCACCCTCGATCATCTCGACGATGCGCTCGCGATCCTCCAGCGCCGCCTGACGGCCGACTTCCGGATTGGCGCCGGCACCGAGACCCTTCGTCACGCCCGTGCCGAGTTGCAGCGAACGGGTCGACCGGTTGCGCTTGAGCGCCTGCGCATCGGTGTTCATGCAGATGAACTCGACGCCCTCGACACCCCGCTCGATCATGTGATCGACGGCATTGCCGCCGCACCCGCCCACACCGATCACCTTGATGACCGCTTCCTGGGGCTGCGAATCTACGATCTCGAACATGTTTACCGCCTCCTCTAGCTGTGAAATTGCGAACTCGTTGACCTCGACCCGATCCCGATTTCGTCCGCGCTCAGAAATTGACCGCGAACCATTCCCTCATCCGTGCAAAAACCTGCTGCATGCTTCCCGTGGACAGCTTCGCCAGATCCCGCTGCTTCTGCTGCTCGTGCGCCTCCATGAGCAGCCCGATGCCCGTGGAGTACCGCGGCCCGCGCACCACCTCCGCGAGCGGACCCAGATAGTTGGGAACCCCCAGTCGCACGGGCATGTGGAACACTTCCTCGCCCAGTTCGACCATGCCCTGCATGCCCGCGCTGCCGCCCGTGATGACGATCCCGGACGACAGCAGATCCTCGTAGCCGCTGCGGCGCAGTTCCGCCTGGACCAGCGAGTACAGTTCCTCGACCCGCGGCTCGATCACCTCGGCCAGCGTCTGCCGGGACAGCTGCCGCGAGCCACGATCGCCCACACCCGGCACTTCCACCATGTCGTTGGCGTTCGCGAGCTGGCGCAGTGCGCAGCCGTACTTGCGCTTGATCTCCTCGGCGTCCTTCGTGGGGGTGCGCAGCGCCATGGCGATGTCGTTCGTGATCTGATCACCGGCGATGGGAATCACCGCCGTGTGGCGGATGGCGCCCTGCGTGAACACCGCGATGTCGGTCGTCCCACCGCCGATGTCGACGATCGCCACCCCGAGGTCCTTCTCGTCCTCCGACAGCGTCGCCATCGCCGAGGCGAGCGGCTGCAGGATGAGGTCGCGCACTTCGAGTCCGCAGCGGCGCACGCACTTGAGGATGTTCTGCGCCGCAGACACGGCACCGGTCACGATGTGCACACGCACCTCGAGCCGCACGCCCGCCATGCCGAGGGGCTGGCGCACGTCCTCCTGCCCGTCGATGATGAATTCCTGATTGAGCACATGCAGGATCTGCTGGTCGGTGGGAATGTTCACCGCCTTCGCCGTCTCGATGACGCGATCCACGTCCTGCTGCGAGACCTCACGATCCTTCACCGCCACCATGCCGTGCGAGTTGAAGCTCTTGATGTGGCTGCCCGCGATGCCGGTGTAGACCTCCTTGATCTTGCAGTCGGCCATCAGCTCGGCTTCCTCGAGCGCGCGCTGGATCGCGTTCACGGTGGAGTCGATGTTGACCACCACGCCCTTCTTCAGGCCGCGGGACGGATGGCTCCCCATGCCGACCACCTCGAAGCCGCCGTCGGGCTTCGGCTCGGCGACGATCGCGACGATCTTCGACGTGCCGATGTCGAGGCCGACCATCAGGTTGCGGTTGTCCTTGGGCTTGTTGATGAGCGCCATGCGCTTCGTTTCGGCTAGATCCATCGTCCTCGTCTCCTGGTCACACCCCGTCCTGGCCCACGCCCAGACGCACCGCAAATCCGTTCGGATAGCGCAGATCCACGAGCCGCGGCTGCCGCGGCATCTGCGCCAAGGTCGTTCCGTACACGTCGGCGAACTTCGCCAACCGCTCGATCATGTGCTCGCGGCCCAGTTCGAGCCGCATGCCGTCGTCGAGCACCAGCGTCCATGCGCGCCGGTCCGACACGTGGATCGCCGCCACGTCCTTGCCGATGCCGAGCAGCGTCTGGCGAAAGGTCGCGTAGGACGCGGTGATTTCGCCCGACAGTTCGGGCGGCCCGGTGAACACGGGCAGGTCCTCGTCCGAGGCAGCCATGAAGATCTCGCCGTGCGTGTTGACGAGCCCCTCGTCACCCCAGCGCGCCAGCGCCGCATGCTCTTCGAGCGTCACCTGCAGGCGATCGGGCCAGTCGCGCCGCACCTGCACCTTGCGCACCCACGGCAGCTTCTCGAACGCCGCGCGCGAATCGTCGAGGTTGATCGTGAAGAAGTTGCCGCGCAGTTCGCGGTGCACGACATTCGACACCTGTGCCTCGGTCACCCGCGACACGGAACCGGACACCTGGACATGGCGCACGGCGAACACCGGCAGATGCACGGTGGTGAGAATCACGAGGTAGAGCAGGCCAGCGGCCGCCAGGCCGTAGCAGAAGTTCGCCAGGGTGCTCAGTGCCTCGGGCTTATCCCACATGGGCCATTTCCAGGATCCGCACGACCAGATCGTCGAACTCGATGCCGACCGCGCGCGCGGCCATGGGCACGAGGCTGTGGCCCGTCATGCCGGGCGAGGTATTCATCTCCAGCAGCGAGATCGAGCCGTCGGCCCGCCGGATCAGGTCGGCGCGGCCCCAGCCCTCACACCCGAGCGAGACCACGGCGGCGCGGATCGTCTCCTGGATCGCGGCCTCCACATCGGCCGCCAGGCCGGACGGGCAGTGGTAGCGCGTGTCATCGCTGAAATACTTGTTCTGGTAGTCGTAGTTGCCCTGGGGCGCTTCGATGCGGATGAGCGGCAGCATGCGATCGCCGAGGAACGCGGCGGTGAGTTCCTGGCCGGCGATGAATGACTCCGCCAAGATCAGCCGGTCGTACTTCGCGGCGAGCGCATAGGCTTCCGGCAGTTGCGCGACATCGGTCACCTTGGTGAGCCCAAGCGTGGAGCCCTCCCGCGCGGGCTTCACGATGAGCGGCAGTCCGAGCTTGCGCACGACCGCGGCCCAGTCGGAGCCGGCGGTGAGCGTCTCCCACGTCGGGGTCGGCAGTCCACAGGCCGTCCACACCATCTTCGTGCGGATCTTGTCCATGCACAGGGCCGAGGCCATCACGCCGCTGCCCGTGTACGGAATGCCCATGAGTTCGAGAGCGCCCTGCACCGTGCCGTCTTCGCCGTAGCGCCCGTGCAGCGCGATGAAGACGCGCGCATAGCCCTCGCTGCGCAGGGACCACAGATCCCGCTCGGCAGGATCGAAGGGATGCGCATCCACGCCCTGGCGACGCAGGCCCGCGAGCACGGCATTGCCCGACAGCAGCGAGATCTCGCGCTCCGCGGAGCGCCCGCCGAACAGCACGGCCACCTTGCCGAAATCAGCCATGACCGTTCTCCCGCTCGCCCACCACCCGGACCTCCGGTTCGAGGTCCACGCCGCGCTCCCGCGCGACGGTCTGCTTCACATGCACGATCAGTTGCTCCACATCCGCGGCCCGGGCCGCGCCGTTGTTGACGATGAAGTTCGCGTGCTTGGGCGACACCATGGCACCGCCGATGGCGAACCCCTTGAGTCCGCAGGATTCGATGAGCCGCGCCGCGTGGTCGCCGGGCGGATTGCGGAATACCGAGCCCGCGTTCGGCTGATTGAGCGGTTGCGACGCGATGCGCTTCGAAAGCAGTTCCTTGATTCGTGCACGGGACTTTTCGCCGTCACCCTCGCGGAATCTGAATGACGCCTCCACGAACCATTCCTCCGCTCTCGCAGAAGCCGGAGTGCAATGGCGGTAGCCGATCTCGAATTCCTGCGGGGCGCGCTCGACGAGCTGTCCGCGACGATCGACCGTGACGACACGCCGGACCCACTCCCACGTCTCCGACCCGTAGCACCCCGCATTCATCGCGAGCGCGCCGCCGATGGTCCCCGGAATCCCCGCGAGAAACTCGGCCCCTTCGAAGCCGTGCATCGCCGCGAAGCGCGCCACCTTCGGACTCGCCACGCCGGCTTCGGCGTAGATCAAGCCGTCCTCGCGCAGCTCGAGCGCGCCGAGCGCCGCGTGCAGGAACACGACCGTCCCGCGCAAGCCGCCATCGCGCACGAGCAGATTGCTGCCGAGACCGACGAACACGACAGCCTCCGCGGGATCGAGTCGCGACAGAAACACAGCGAGGTCCTGGCGGTCGGCAGGCGTGTAGGCGCGATCGGCCGTGCCGCCCACCCGCCAGCTCGTGTGGCGATGCATCGGCTCGTCGAGCTTCAGCTGGCCGCGCAGGCCATGCAGCAGGGAGTCGTGGAGTTCGGCCATGTTCATCCGCTCACTCCGGCGTCGCCAGGCTGCGCACACGGCCCGGCACCTGACCGACCGAGCCCGCGCCCATGGTCACGACGACATCGCCCGGCTGCGCCGCGGCCAGAATGGCGGCGGGCAGTTCCTTCCAGTCCTCGACGAAGATGGGTTCGACCTTGCCCTGCACGCGCACCGCGCGGGCGAGGGAACGGCCGTCCGCTGCGACGATGGGGGTCTCGCCCGCTGCGTACACCTCGGTGAGCAGGAGGGCGTCCACGGAACAGAGCACCTTCACGAAGTCCTCGAACACGTCGCGGGTGCGTGTGTAGCGGTGGGGCTGGAAGGCGAGCACGAGGCGGCGGCCGGGATACGCGCCGCGCGCTGCAGCAAGCGTCGCGGCCATCTCCGCGGGGTGATGACCGTAGTCGTCCACGAGCGTGAAGGTGCCGCCCGCGGGCAGGGGAATCTCGCCGTAGCGCTGGAACCGCCGCCCCACGCCGCGGAACCCCGCGAGGGCGCGCAGGATCGCGTCGTCCGGTGCGCCGACCTCGATGCCGACCGCGATGGCGGCCAGCGCGTTCTGCACGTTGTGCAGTCCAGGCAGGTTGAGCGTGACTTCGAGACGGCGTCCGGGGGCGCCGTTCGCTGCAACCAGCACGCCGAAGCGCATCGAGGCACCGTCGGGGCGAATGTCGACCGCGCGGATCTGCGCCTCTTCCGACAGGCCGTAGGTCGTGACCGGCTTCGTGACGATCGGAATGATCGAGCGCACGTTCGGATCGTCGACGCACAGCATCGCCATGCCGTAGAAGGGCAGGTGCTGAAGGAACTCCACGAACGCCTGGCGCAGTCGCGCGAAGTCGTGACCGTAGGTCTCCATGTGGTCGGCGTCGATGTTCGTGACGACCGCCAGCACGGGCGTGAGATACAGGAACGACGCATCGGACTCGTCCGCTTCCACGACGATGAACTCGCCGCTGCCCAGCTTCGCGTTGGAACCCGCCGCCTCCAGCCGACCGCCGATCACGAAGGTCGGGTCCATCCCGGCCTCGGCCAGGACACTCGCGACAAGGCTGGTGGTGGTCGTCTTGCCGTGCGTGCCGGCCACCGCGATGCCCTGCTTGAGCCGCATCAGCTCCGCGAGCATGAGGGCCCGCGGCACCACGGGAACACGCCGTGCTCGCGCAGCCGCAAGTTCCACGTTGTCCTGTTTCACCGCCGTCGACACCACCACGGCGTCGGCGCGATCGACATTCGCCCGGTCGTGGCCGATGAACACCTCGATGCCGCTGTCGCGCAGCCGCTGGGTCGTGGCGCTCTCGGCGACATCGGAGCCGCTCACCTGGTAGCCCAGGTTGCGCATCACCTCGGCAATCCCGCTCATGCCGGAACCGCCCACGCCCACGAAGTGCACGCGCTTGACCTTGTGCTTCATGCTGCAAGCTCCGCACACACGTCGGCCACGCGACGGGCCGCGTCGGGCCGTGCCAGTTCGCGCGCCTTGCGCGCCATCGCGAGCAGCTTCTCGCGGGTGAAGCCCGCAAGCAGATCCGCAAGCCGGGACGCGGTGAGGTCCTTCTGCTGCACGAGCACGGCGGCTCCCGATTCCGAGAGGAACCGCGCGTTCGCCGTCTGGTGGTCATCCACCGCATGCGGGAACGGCACGAGCACGGCAGCGGCGCCCGCCGCGGCGAGTTCGGCCACCGTCAGCGCGCCCGCGCGACAGATCACGCAGTCGGCCTCGCCGAGTGCGCGAGCCATGTCGTCCACGAACGCGAGGCACTCGGCCTCGACGCCGGCTTTCGCATAGTTGGCCTTGAGAGTCTCGATGTGCTTCGCGCCGGCCTGGTGCCGAACCTGTGGGCGCTGCGCCGGGTCGAGCGTTGCGAGGGCGGCGGGCACCGTCTCGTTGAGCGCCTGGGCGCCGAGACTGCCTCCGACCACGAGCAGTCGCAGCGGTCCCGAGCGGCCGGCGAAGCGCGCCGACGGTTCCGGCAACGCCACGATCTCGGCGCGGACGGGATTGCCGCACCACTCGCTCTTCGCGAGCACGTCGGGGAATCCGGTCATGCGCCGGTCGGCCACCTGTGCCAGGACCTTGTTCGCGAGCCCGGCGATCGCATTCTGTTCGTGCAGGACCAGCGGGCGCCCGAACAGCGCGGCCATCATGCCGCCCGGAAACGAGATGTATCCGCCCATGCCCAGCACGACGTTCGGGCGCTCGCGGAAGATCACGCTCGCGCACTGCCAGAACGCGATCAGCAGATTGACCGGCAGCAGCGCCGCGCGCAGCAGGCCTTTGCCGCGGAGGCCGGCGAACCGGATGAACGCCAGACGATAGCCGCGCGACGGCACGAGACCCGCTTCCATGCCCTGGCGCGACCCCAGCCACACGATCTGCCAGCCGCGCTGGCGCAATTCGTCGGCGACCGCGAGCGCGGGCATGATGTGTCCGCCGGTGCCGCCGGCCATCACGAGCAGCGTGCGGGAAGCCGTCGCGCTCATGTGGCCTTCCCCATCATCAGCTGACGGTTCTCCACGTCGACCCGCATCAGGATCGCGATGGCGGCGAGATTGGCGACGATTCCGGTGCCGCCGAAGGACAGCAGCGGCAGCGTGAGGCCCTTGGTGGGCAGTGCTCCCATGTTCACGCCGATATTGATGAGCGCCTGACCACCGATCCACAGACCGATGCCCTGCGCCACCAGACCGGCGAAGTAGCGTTCCAGCCGGACGGCCTGCCGGCCGATGGCGAAGGCGCGCGATACCAGCCATGCGAACAGCGCCAGCACGACGACGACGCCCGCGAACCCGAGTTCCTCGGCGATCACGGCGAGCAGGAAGTCGGTGTGGGCTTCGGGCAGGTAGAAGAGTTTTTCCACGCTCGCGCCGAGCCCGACGCCGAAGGTCTCACCACGCCCGAACGCGATCAGGGAGTGGATAAGCTGGTAGCCGGAGCCCTGCGGATCGTCCCACGGACGCAGGAAGGACGAGATGCGCTTGATGCGATACGGCGCGATCCAGATGAGCAGCACGAAGCCGATCATCAGGAAGAACGCGAGTCCCGCGAACAGCCGCCAGTTCATGCCACCAAGGAACAGCACGCCCATGGCGACGAGCGTGATCACGGCGAAGGCGCCGAAGTCCGGCTCCAGCAGCAGCAGCGTGCCCGCGAAGAGCATCACGCCCGCCATCGGCAGGAAGCCCTTGCGGAAGCTGCCCATGTGCGCGACCTTGCGCACCGTGTAGTCGGCGGCGTAGAGCACGACCGCGAGCTTCGCGAGCTCGGACGGCTGGAAGCTGAGGCCGAGCAGGCGGATCCAGCGCTGGCTGCCGTTCACCATCCGCCCGATCCCGGGGATCAGCACGATGATCAGCAGGAACGCCGTGAAGAGGAACAGGTAAGGCGCCGCCTGCTGCCACCAGCGCATGGGCACCTGGAAGGTGGCGAGCGCGATCGCCAGTCCGACCGCGAGGAAGATCGCGTGGCGCACCAAGTAGTAGGTGGGCTGGAAACCCGTGAGTTTCGAGGCCTCGGCCGTGGCGATGGACGCGGAGTACACCATCACCAGACCGATGGACAGCAGCAGCAGCACCGACCACAGGAGCGATTCGTCGAACGCCGCCATGGCGCGCGGGCGGGAGAGGACGGCCGAGATCACGCGCGCCGCTCCTGGAGTTGTGCGACCGCGGCACGGAACACCTCGGCGCGGTGCTCGTAGTTCTTGAACATGTCGAAGCTCGCGCAGGCGGGCGACAGCAGGATCGCGTCGCCATGCAGCGAGAGATCGAACGACTGCTCCACCGCGATGTGCATGTCGGGTGCGCGGCTCACGTTCACGCCGTGGGGTGTGAGCGCTTCGGCGATACGCTCGCGATCGCGACCGATCAGCACCACGGCGCGCGCGGCAGTTGCCGCGGCAGGGCCCAGCGGCGAGAAGTCCTGCCCCTTGCCATCACCGCCCGCGATGAGCACCACCTTCTCGCGCATCCCGCGCAGGGCCGCGACCGTCGCGCCGACGTTGGTGCCCTTGGAGTCGTCGTAGAAACGGCGACCGGCAAGTTCCGCGACGAACTCCACGCGATGCGGCAGACCGCGGAACTCGACCAGCGCCGGGATCATGGTGTCGTACTCGATCCCGATGGCGTGGCACAGGGCCATCGCAGCCAGCGCGTTCTCGGCGTTGTGCAGGCCAGCGAGCCGCAGTCGCGAAGCCGGCAGGATACGATGCGCGCCTTCCACGAGCCAGTCCTGGCCGCCGTCCTGGAGGATGCCCCACGCACGCGCCCCCAGCGCCGGCGAGCGCCCGAAGCTCCACGCCTGCATCTCCGGGCGCAGCATGCCTGTCGTCCACGGGTCGTCGCGATTGACGATCTGCACCCGCGAGCCCGCGAAGATGCGGGCCTTCGCCCGGGCGTAGCCTTCCATGCCGTCGTAGCGATCGAGGTGATCTTCGGACAAATTGAGCACCACCGCCGCGTCGGGGCGCAGGCTCGCGGTCGCCTCGAGCTGGAAGCTCGACAGTTCCAGCACCACGATCTCCGGCACGGGCCGCTCGCCGCGCTCGATCTCGAACAGGGCATCCAGCACGGCCAGACCGATATTGCCGGCGACCAGCGTTTCGCGATGCGCGGCGCGGCACAGTGCGCCGGTCAGCTCGGTGACTGTGCTCTTGCCGTTCGAGCCCGTGATCGCGAGGATGGCCGGACGGGGGCGGCCGTATCGGGCCGCGACGGAACTGAGTGCGAGGGAAAAGAGTTCGACGTCACCCACCGCCGGCACGCCGCGTTCGACGGCACGGACGATTTCCGGCTCGGCCAGCGGCACACCGGGGCTCACCGCGATCAGATCGATGTCGGCAAAGCTTTCCGCGCGGAAGGGGCCAGTCGTGAAAGTGGCCGCCGGATAGGCCGCGCGAAGATCTTCGAGACCGGGACATTCCTCGCGCGAGTCGACGGCGCTCACGATTGCACCCTGCGCCGAGAGCCAGCGGATCATGGAGCGGCCCGTGAGGCCCAGCCCCACCACCAGCACGCGTCGGCCCTGGAGGTCGTTGCTCATCGCAGCTTCAGCGTGGAGAGCCCGAACAGCACGAGCAGCATGGTGATGATCCAGAAGCGCACGACGACCTGGTTCTCCTTCCAGCCCTTGAGTTCGTAGTGGTGGTGCAGCGGCGCCATGCGGAAGATCCGCTTGCCCGTGAGCTTGAACGACGCCACCTGCAGCATCACGGACAGCGTCTCGACGACGAACACGCCACCCATGATGAACAGCACGATCTCCTGCCGCACGATGACCGCGATCGTGCCGAGCGCCGCACCGAGCGCCAGTGCGCCGACGTCGCCCATGAACACTTCCGCGGGATACGCGTTGAACCAGAGGAAGCCGAGTCCTGCCCCGGCCATGGCCGCGCAGAAGATGGTGAGTTCTCCGGCGCCCGGGATATACGGGAAGCCCAGATACTTCGAGAACACCGCGTTGCCGGCGACATAGGCGAAGACGCCGAGGGCGCTGCCCACCATCACCGTCGGCAGAATCGCGAGACCGTCGAGCCCGTCGGTGAGATTCACGGCATTGGAGGTGCCGACGATCACGAAGTACGTCAGCACCACGAAGCCGATCGCGCCCATCGGATAGGCCACGAACTTGAAGAAGGGCACGATGAATTCGGTCTGCGCCGGCAGGCTGGAGAAGCTGAGCACGATCGCCGCGGCGAGTCCGATCACCGACTGCCAGAAGTACTTCCAGCGGCTGGCGAGACCCTTGGGGTTGCGGAAGACCACCTTGCGGTAGTCGTCAACCCACCCCACGACGCCGAATCCCAGCGTGACCGCCAGCACCACCCAGACGAGGCGGTTGCTGAGGTCGGCCCACAGCAGCGTGGTGATCGCGATGGCGACGAGGATGAGCGCCCCGCCCATCGTGGGCGTCCCGGCCTTCGTGAGATGCGTCTGCGGGCCGTCGTCGCGCACGGACTGACCGATCTTGTAGGCGGTGAGCTTGCGGATCATCGCCGGACCGACGAGGAAGGAGATGAACAGCGCCGTCATCGTGGCGAGCACGGCACGCAGCGTGATGTAGTTGACCACGTGCAGCGCACGGAAGTCTTCGGCGAAATGGGCGGCGAGCCACGGAAACATGTCAGTGGTCTCCCGACGGGGCCGGCACACCGAGCAATGCTGCGACCACGCGTTCCATGCGCATGAAGCGCGAACCCTTCACGACCATCGTGACGTCGGGGCCACAGATGCGGCGCAGCGCCGTGACGAGGTCGTCGATCTCCGAGAACGATTGCGCTTCCGGCCCGAAGGCCTCCACCGCATGCCGGCTGGCGCTGCCGAGCGCGAACAGGGCGTCGAGGCCCTTCGAGTGCGCAAACGCCCCCACCTCGCGGTGCATCGCCACTTCATCGGCACCCAGCTCGCCCATGTCCCCCATCACGAACACGCGCCGTCCCGGCAGCGCGGCGAGCCAGGAGACCGCCGCCTTCATCGAGTCAGGATTCGCGTTGTAGGTGTCGTCGATGACGATGCTGCCGCCCGGCCCCATCTTGCGCTGCAGGCGTCCGGCCACACCGCCGTGCGTGCTGAGACCTTCCGAGATTTTCTCGAGGGGCACACCTACCACAACCGCCGCGGCCGTGGCCGCCAGGGCGTTCCGGGCATTGTGGAGGCCCGGCACCTGGAGTCGGAACGTCACGCGCCCGGCGGGCGTGTCGGCGGTCACCACGCTGCCGGTGGCGTCGAGTTCGACCTGCCCGCGCACGTCGGCCGGACGATCGATGCCGAACGTGACCATGCGGCGCGAGGGTTCGATCCCCGTCCAGAAGGCCGCGTAATCATCATCGGCATTGAACACGCGCACGCCGTCGTCGCCGAGACCCTCGAAGATCTCCGCCTTCGCCTTGGCAATGTTGTCGCGCGAACCGAGTTCGCCGATGTGGGCCGTGCCCGCGTTGTTGATCAGGGCAACGCTGGGCCGCCCGATCTTTGTCATGTAGCGGATTTCGCCCAGGTGATTCATGCCCATTTCCACGGCACCGTAGCGGTGCTCCCGGCGCAGCCGCAGCAGCGTGAGCGGCAGGCCGATGTCGTTGTTGAGATTGCCTTCGGTGGCGAGCACGGCATCCTGCCCGGCGTGCGCCCGGAAGATGGCGGCCAGCATTTCCTTCACGCTCGTCTTGCCGTTGCTGCCGGTGATCGCGACGATCGGAATCGAGAAGCGCGCACGCCACCAGGCGGCGAGATGGCCGAGTCCCAGACGCGTGTCCGGCGTAAGCAGCAGGGGCGCGGGTTCCTTCGTGACTGCCGTTGCATCGCTGACGAGCGCACCCGCGGCTCCGCCCGACAGAGCCGCATCCACGAAGCGGTGACCGTCCACGCGTTCGCCTCGCAGCGCGACGAACAGATCACCCGGGCCGGCCTTGCGGCTGTCGATGGTGACGCCGCGCACTTCGGCATCCGGTCCGGCGTGGGACAGCGTTTCGGCGGCAGCAGCCTCGGAGAGCTTAAACACCGCGGCCTCCCTTCAGAACCCGCCTTGCCACTTCCAGATCATCGAAAGGCTGACGCTGCCCGCCGATCTCCTGGTACGTCTCGTGTCCCTTGCCGGCGATCAGCACGACGTCGCCGTCGCGGGCGAGGGAAAGTGCCTGCCCGATGGCCTTGGCGCGATCGACTTCCACCAGGTAGTCGTCGCGCGCTGCACCCGCGACGATCTGCTCGATGATGGCCATCGGATTCTCGCTGCGCGGGTTGTCGCTCGTGACGATCGCGACATCTGCCAGACGCGTGGCTATCTCGCCCATCACGGGGCGCTTGCCCGCATCGCGATCGCCGCCACAGCCGAACACGCAGAACAGACGGGCCTCGGTGTCGTGGCCGACAAGTTCGCGCAACGTCTCCAGCACTTTCTCCAGTGCATCGGGCGTGTGGGCGTAGTCCACGACGACGAGCGGTGCACCCGGCAGACGCAGCATGTCGAGGCGCCCGGCGACCGGCGCCACGTCACGCAGGGCGGCCACCGCCTCTTCGAGCGACAGGTCCGCGGTGAGGAGCACGCCCAGCGTCCCGAGGAGATTGCTCACGTTGAAGCCACCGATCACGCGGCTCGCCAGCTGCGCACTGCCCCACGGCGTGCGGATGTCGAGCGACAGCCCATCGACGGAGAGCTTCACGTCGTGACCGGCGATGTCACCCTGACCCAGGCCGTAGCTGAGCACGCGGGTACGCGCCGGATTGATGCGGCTCACGAGTTCGCGGCCGAAACGGTCGTCGATGTTCACGACCGCATTGGCGAGATCGGGCCACGTGAACAGACGCGCCTTCGCCTCGGCGTAGGCTTCCATCGACCCGTGGTAGTCGAGATGGTCGCGAGTCAGATTCGTGAAGAGCGCCGTGTCGATGGAGGTGCCCGCGGCGCGATCCTGGTCCAGCGCGTGGGACGACACTTCCATCGCGACGGCCTGCGCGCCGCGATCGAGGAAGCGGCGCAAATCGCGCTGCAAACTCACCGGGTCGGGCGTCGTGTGGGTGGCTGCCCCCAGTTCTCCGGGGAAGCCGTTGCCGAGCGTGCCGATCACGGCGGTGGGACGCCCCGCTGCCGTGAGCGACTGCGCGATCCACTGCGTGCACGACGTCTTGCCGTTGGTCCCGGTGACGCCCGCCACCCACAGATCGCGGGACGGCTCACCGTACACGAGCGACGCGATCGACCCCGCGAGGCGGCGCAGCTCCCGTACGCCCACGTTAGGGACGTTCCAGGCGTCGTTCCAGGAGAACCCTTCGGCCTCCCAGATCACCGCGCTCGCGCCCTGGGCGATCGCGGCGGCGATGAAGTCGCGGCCGTCCGCCCGCTCGCCGGGGAAGGCCAGAAAGAGATCGCCGGGCAGCACGCGACGGCTGTCGATGGCCACCGACGTCGGCATGGCAGGCAGGCCGCGGAGCGCGGCGATGGCGGCGTGGTCGGCGCTCATACTTCCTCGCCGACCGCGTCCACGACGCTCGGAAGCGGGGTGCGCGGAATAGGAAGATCGGGGGGGACGGACAGCACACGCAGCGCGCCGGCAAGCACCGCCGAAGCCACGGGGGCTGCAACCTGGCCGCCATAGTGCTGACCGGCACTCGGTTCATCGATCAGCACGGCGACGATCAGCCTGGGCCGGCTGGCGGGCGCAAGACCGACGAACGACGACGCATAGCGGTCGGGGGCGTAGTTGCCGTTCACGAGCTTGTGCGCCGTGCCGGTCTTGCCCGCCACGCGATAGCCCACGACCTGCGCCTTCGGCGCCGTGCCGCCCGGTTGCGTGACGAGCTGCAGCATCTCGCGCATCGCGAGCGCGGTCTTCGCGGATACGACGGGTACGCCTGCCACAGGGTCGGTGCGCTTCAGCAGCGTGAGGGGCATCAGCTCGCCGTCGCCGCAGAAGACCGTGTAGGCACGGGCAAGCTGCATCAGGCTCACGGAAATGCCGTGGCCATAGCTCATGGTGGCCTGCTCGATCTGCTTCCAGGACTTGGGGTCGCGCAGACGGCCGCCGGCCTCGCCGGGGAAACCCACTCGCGGCACCGTTCCGAAGCCGGAGGACGACAGCATCGTCCACAGATCGTGCGACGGCAGCGAGAGCGCCATGCGCGCGGTGCCGACATTGGAGGAGCGCTGCAGCACCTCGGACACCGTCATGTTGCCGCCCGCGTGAACGTCGCGAATGACGTGATTGCCGAGCGGGAGCGCGCCGCCGGCCGTCTGGATCACCGTCTGCGGCGTGTACCGACCGCTCTCGAGTGCGGCAGCGATCGTGAACGGCTTCAGCGTGGAACCGGGCTCGAAGAGATCGACCAGTGCGCGATTGCGCGCCCGGCTCGGTTCGTACTTGGCGCGGTTGTTGGGGTTGAACGTCGGTACGTTGGCAAGCGCCAGGATCTCGCCGCTCTCCGAGTCGAGCACGACGATGCTGCCGGCCTTCGCCTTGTGAAGCGTGACGGCCTGCTTGAGTTCGCGGTACGCGATGTACTGGAGCTTGAGGTCGATCGACAGCGCCACGTCCTGACCCTGCCGGGGCGCACGCACGCGTTCGACGTCCTCGACCACGCGGCCCTTGAGGTCCTTGATGACACGGCGGCTGCCCGGGCGGCCGGCGAGCTGACCATCCTGGGCGAGTTCGATGCCTTCGGTGCCGTGTTCGTCGATGTCGGTGTAGCCGAGAACGTGCGACAGGACGTCGCCCGCCGGGTAGTAACGCCGGTGCTCGCGCTGCAGGAATATGCCCGGCACGTCGAGCGCCATCACGCGCGCCGCCTGCTCGGGAGGAAGGTGCCGCTTGAGGAACACCACACCGCGCTGGTCGGGCGAGAGCTTCTTCGCGACCTCTGCAGGATCGAGGCCGAGAAGTCCCGCGAGCTGCTTGCGCTGCGCATCGGTGATCGAGAACTTCCAGAGGCTGACGCCCACGGAATCCACGGGCGTCGACACCGCCAGCGGCTCGCCGTGGCGGTCGGTGATCATGCCGCGATGGGCAGGCATCTCGAGGGTGCGCGCGTAGCGCTTCGCGCCTTCTGCCTGCAGATCCTCGTGTTCCATGCCCTGCAGATACATCGCGCGCACGCCGAGCCCCGTGAAGCCCAGGATCAGGCAGACGAGCACGAAGCGCGTGCGCCACACGGGCAGCTTGAGCGAGAGATGCGGGAGGCGGTCGGGACTCACGGGCGGCTCACTGTGCGGACCGGGCCGTCGACCATCTGCACCTGACCGGCCACCGGCACCTGCATGCGCAGGCGCCTGGTCGCGACGTTCTCGATGTGCGGCAGCATGGCGTAGGTGCTCTGCTCGGTCTGGAGCTGGCGCCATTCCTCGTTCAGTTGCTGCGTGGTCTTTTCTTCCTTCTCGAGATCGATGACGAGACCGCGCGCCCGGTGCTGCGCCGTGACGGCAGCCAGTGCGCTCAGCACCGCGACCAGGAGCAGGACGAGATTGAGTCGGATCATCGCTTTTCGAGCGTACGGAGGATCGCGCTGCGCGAGCGCGGGTTGGCGGAAACTTCGGCATCGCCGGCACGCACGGGCTTGCCCACCATGCGCATCGAGGGCGCGGGAATGTCCGCCGCCTTGACGGGAAGGTCACGGGGCAGGCGTGGCGGGGACGACATGTCGCGCATGAAGCGCTTCACGATGCGGTCCTCCAGCGAATGAAAGCTGATCACCACAAGCCGACCTCCAGCTGCCAGCCGCCCACACGCGGCGGGCAGCGCTATCTCCAGTTCCGCAAGCTCCTGATTGACGTGAATCCGTAGAGCCTGGAAGGTCCGCGTCGCCGGGTCCTGAGAGGGCTCACGCGTACGGACGGCGCCTGCCACGAGCGTGGCAAGTTGCCGGGTCGTGCGGAGAGGCTCTCGGGCCCGAGCCGCAACAACCGCTCTTGCAATCTGTTGAGCAAACCGTTCTTCGCCATAACGCCAGATGACCTCCGCAATCTCTTGTTCCTGCGCCCGGGCGAGCCATTCGGCCGCCGATTCGCCGCTGCCCGGGTCCATCCGCATGTCCAGCGGGCCCTCCCGGCGGAAACTGAAGCCCCGCGCCGGGTCGTCCAGTTGCGGAGAGGACACGCCGAGATCCATCAGCACGCCGTCCACGGCAACCACTGCCAACTCTTCCAGCACCTGTGCGATTCCGCTCAGGCAGCCCTGCACACACACGAACCGCGGGTCATCCATCCCCCGCGCCACCGCAATCGCCTCGGGATCGCGATCGATCGCCACCACCCTGCCCTGCGGCCCGAGCCGCTCGAGCAACATCCTGCTGTGGCCGCCGCACCCGAAGGTGGCGTCCACGTAAGTCCCCTCGGACCGGATCGCGAGGGCATCCATCGCCTCCGGACCGAGCACCGGCGCGTGGGCGAACACGCGCTCGGGCACCGGCCGGCCGGTCACAACGAGAAGTTCTCGAGTCCGGGCGGCAACCCTCTGGGGCCGGCGTCCATCTGGGAGATTTGCGCTTCCCAGGCCGACAGATTCCAGATCTCGAAGTACGCCCCCTGCCCGATCATCATCACTTGCCGGTCTATGCCCGCGTACTTGCGCAGCGCGGGCGGAATCAGGAACCGTCCCGCCGAATCCAGCTCGAGCTCCTCGGCGTGACCGATCAGCAACCGCCTCCACAGGGCCTGCTGCGGATCGAAACTGGCCCACGCCATCACCTGATCGCGCTTCGGGGCCCACGCATGGGCCGGGTACAACAGCAGACAGCGGTCGGGGTGGGCGGTTAGTACTAACTTACGGTCAGGGCTCGATAGCAACCCGTCTCGAAGCTTGGTCGGGACCGCCAGGCGGCCCTTCGCATCGAGGCTGAGTTCGTTGGCACCCTGAAATACCGTATCCATGACCCTTTTTTGGGGGGAATCGACAGAAATTCCCACTGATTCCATCGTTTTCCCACTGTATTGCAAAGATCGGACCGGGTCAAGGACAACCAGAGGTCGGTTTCCTGAACCGGCACAAGGGCTTAGGTCGAGAACTTGAGGCGCTTCGTAAGGGCGAACGAAGGCAGCCGAATCATCGGCTTAACGAATCAACTTGAGAAACAACTTGAGAAACGGCGCCGAAAGGTGCCGCTTTGGGAGATTCCGACCCGACCGGCAGGAAGCTGCCGCCGGACCATTGCCCCGAACGGGGCCAGGAAGATGCGAAGTCAGCCTGTAAGCCGGGTTCTGTTCGCGGCTCGACGCCGCGCGACAGTCATTCCTCTGGGACCGCGGTCGCCCGCGGCCTCTAGCAACCTACCCGGGAGCGGCGCGGGCCACGCCATCGCCCCCCTATTTGGTCTTGCACCGGATGGGGTTTGCCGCCCCCGGACGTTGCCGCCGGGGGAGTGCGCTCTTACCGGCAGCGCGCCTCACCGCGCCGCCCGGACATCCTCCGATGCCCGGCACTATTTCACCCTTGCCGCCAGCCCCCTGGAGAACTGCCCTCCGCGAGGGAACCTGAGCCGGCCCCGAAGGACCGGCCCGGCCCGGGGCCGGTGGCGGTATCTTTCTGTTGCACTTTCCGTCGCCTTGCGACGCCCGGCCGTTAGCCGGCATCCTGCCCTGCGGTGCCCGGACTTTCCTCTATATGTATGGACATACAGCGACTGCCCGGCTGACTTCGCGTCCGCATTATCGCAGGCGGGGGTGCCGGAAGATACCGTGATCTGCGACGGACCTGCGTTGCTCAGAGCCCGAGGCGCTCGTACATGTGATCGTGGAAGTAGTAGTCGCGGTCGGCCTGCCCCCGCCGGAACGTGCGGATCGCGTGGGCGACGATGCGAGGGGTGAACGCCACGAACACAGCCCCGACGCTCCGGAGATAGGCCGGACAGGTGAGTGGCACCATCCGCCGCGAGCCATCGAGATTCACCGCGATGATCCGGCAGTGCTTCTCCAGCGCGACGGCCACTTCCCATCGCATTTCGGGAACAGCAGCAGCCGTATCTTCGCCGATGAGTGCGATGTAGACGCCCGCCTCGTCCACCCGGCTGCGCGCGCATCGCTTCACCGCCACCTCGTCCCGGTCACTCGGAGCGCTGCCAGCATCCACACAGCGCTCGAATCGAAAATCGCGAAACTCCACAGCGTGCCAGCGCTGCATCAGGTGGAAGGCTGGAGAGTCCGCGGGCGCGAAGCCGACCACAGCGCGCTCCAGCACGATGCCCCGTCGGAACGGACGCCCGTCCGGTCCGCGTGGCGGCGCCTCGGTGCCGGAACCCGGCGTCGCCACGCGGTCTTCTTCCGAAAGCGCCTGAGTCCCTTCTCCCCCCGAGGCGTCCTGCCAATGGCGCCCGTCAAGACCAGTCCCCCGCCAGCGCCGGTCCTGCGACTGCGTGCTGCCGACCGCGCCCCGCCTCACCCGCCCGTCACCCAGTCCCACTATCCACCTTGAATGAGAACCCAGCCTGCGGAGTGTGTCCGACCGCCGTTCGTGGCGGAACCCGATTCTTCCTGTGAACACCTCAGTGAATTCCGAAGGCACTTCCACGGACTCAACCGGTCCTTTCGGCCTACGCCGTGACACAACGCGGTCACGCACGGTTGCTAGCCTCACCTGAAAGGCAATACAGCCTTTGCCTTCCCGCTTCGGAGACCACTGTGCACAAGAAAATTCTCGCCGCCGCCATCGCGGCCCTCGTCATTCCTGCGGCGAACGCCGCATCACCGCTTGCCGGCTGGGACAAGCTCTGGACCTTCACCCACGGCGCCGGGACCAGCGTCCTCGGCCAGACCTCGGAGATCGTCGCCTTCGATGCCACCGCGAACCAGCTGTGGGTGGCCGGCCTGAAGGGCGTCGATGTTCTCGATGCGGTGAGCGGCAGCTTCGTCGCCCACATCGACACGACGGCGTTCGGCGAGGCCAACAGTGTCGCGATCCGCAACGGCGTGGCGGCGATCGCGATTGCCGCTTCCGTGAAGGTCGACGCCGGCAAGGTCCTCACGTACAACACGACCACCCGCACGCTCCTCCAGAGCTACACCGTAGGGGCGCTTCCCGACATGGTGACGTTCGCGCCCGACGGCCGCATCCTCACTGCCAACGAAGGCGAACCTCTCGCACGCACGGGGCAGCCGACCGTCGACGCGGCAGGCTCCATCAGCATCATCGACCCGACCAGCAACTCGGTGACCACACTCGGCTTCACGAGCTTCGACGCGGCGCCGCCCGCCGGTCTTCGCATCGTGTCGCCCGGCAGCAAACCTTCGCTCGACTGGGAGCCTGAATACGTGGCCGTGGCCCCGGACGGGCGCTCGGCGTTGGTGACGCTGCAGGAAGCCAACGGCATCGTGATGGTCGACCTGACCACGAACAGCATCACCGGCGTGACTTCACTCGGTCTCAAGGACCACAGCCTCCCGCAGAACCGCATCGACACTTCCGACCGCGACGGCCCCAGCAACGGCCTGCTCGCCGGCAACTGGAAGACCGTTCCCGTGAAGGGCATGTACCAGCCCGACGGCATCGCCGCGTACAGCGCCGGCGGCCGGACGTTCTACGTGACGGCCAACGAAGGTGACTCGCGCAATCTCGCGGAAGTCGTGGCCGGCGAGTTCAACGAAGAGACCCGTGTGAACGCCGCAGCCTATGCGCTCGACGCCACCGCGTTCCCGAATGCCGCAGCGCTCAAGGCCAACAGCCAGCTGGGTCGCCTGACGGTCACCACATCCGGCGGCGACCTCGACAACGACGGCGACTACGACGAGATCCACGTGTTCGGCGGCCGCTCCTTTTCCATCCTCGACGATGCCGGCAGGATCGTCTTCGACAGCGGCAACCAGCTGGAAGAACTGCTCTTTGCGAAGTTTCCCGCGTTCGTGGACGACGGCCGCAGCGACAACAAGGGCGTGGAACCGGAGGGCGTGAGCCTGCTGCAGATCGGCGGACGCACGCTCGCGTTCATCGGCCTCGAGCGCGGGCTCGAAAGCATCGTCGCGGTCTACGACGTGACCGATCCGCTGGCCGCCACTTTCGTGGACTTCATCGTCGACGTCGACTCCCTCCAACCAGAGGGACTGAGCGCGTACGTCCACGATGGGAAGTACTTCCTGGCGGTGGCGAACGAAGTCTCCGGCACCACGTCGCTCTACTCGCTCACCCCCGTACCCGAACCGGCCACCAATGCGCTGATGCTGGCCGGCGTCGGACTCATGGGTGCCTGGCTGCGTCGCAAGCGCAGCCGCTGAGCTGACGACTCCGCGGGCCGGGCTCTGTCCCGGCCCCGGTGCGCACCACGATCGCTCTCCGGGCGACGGGTGCGCACATGCATTGGGCGCGTCGCGCAGCAAACCCGCATCTTCGCTCCGCCTCTGAACGGGCGGTCGGTACGCCGATGAACCGCTGACTTCCCTATGGGGCACCGCGCCCCGCGGCGCTTTGCTCTGCCCCATTGCGCCTGGCGATGACCGCACGTGCCGACCTGTACATGGACCTTGCTATGGAAAGGGCATGCGACCCTGCGCATACCCCAGTGAGGACACCAAGATGCAGACCCGTTGGAAATGGACCCGCTTCGTCGCCGGCATCCTGGCCGGCTTCACCGTGGCCGGCGCGGCGGTGGCCGGCAAGATGAGCATCGGCCACACCACCTGGGTCGGCTACGGCCCGCTCTACCTGGCGCGCGACCTCGGCTACTTCAAGGCCGAAGGGCTCGACGTGGACCTGCGGGTGATCGAGGAAGGCTCGCTCATTATGACCGCGGTCGCGGGCGGCAATCTCGACGCCGACGCTTCGACACTCGACGAGATCATGAAGTACCGCGCGAAGGACTTCTGCTTCAAGGCGGTGCTCGTACTGGACGAGAGCCACGGCGGTGACGGCGTCCTCGTCGCAGGCAACGAGAAGTCCGTGAAGGATCTCAAGGGCAAGACCGTCGCGCTCAACGAGGGCTCCACCTCGCAGTTCTGGTTCAGCATCCTGCTCGCGAAGGAAGGCATGACGCCGGCCGACGTGAAGGTCTCCAACATGACCGCCGACGACGCTGCCGCGGCGTTCCTCGCCAAGCGAGTGCCGGTGGCCGTGACGTGGGAACCGCACCTGTCGCTGTCCAAGAAGAAGAAGCAGGGCCGCGTGCTGATCGACAGTTCCTCCACACCGGGCACGATCGTCGACGTGGTGGCACTTCGCTGCGACTACATTGAGAAGCACCCCGCCGACGTGGCCGCGCTCGTGAAGGGCTACTACAAGGCGATCGAATACATGAAGAAGAACCAGTCCAAGGCCTACGGCATCATGGCCAAGGGCGTGGGCGGCTTTTTGAAGGACCCGAAGGACTTCGCCGATGCCGCCAAGGGCGTGCGCTTCTACGACAAGGCCATGAACGTCGCCTTCCTCGGCACGCCGGAGAAGCCCGGTGCCGCGGCGGACCTCATCAAGCTGGGCAGCCAGGTCTGGAGTCAGCTCGGCAAGCTGAAGATGGATCTCGACTACGCCACGCTGATCGATCCGAGCTTCGCGACGAAGTAGGTGTCGTCCCGCGTGATTGGCGCGATCGCGCCGGTCACGCGGTGTTCGTTTGAATCGCCTGCGCCCTCTCGCCGAGCCTTGCGAGAAAACGCAGACAGCGGCGCAGTTCTTCCCGCGTCACGTACTCGTCGGGCTTGTGTCCCTGATCCATGCTGCCGGGGCCGCAGATCACGGCCGGAATGCCGGCATCCGCAAAAAGCCCGCCCTCGGAGCCGAAGCTGATCACACCGGTGCGCGATTCCTCCGAGGCTTCACACGTCAGTGCCACCACCGTCGCATCGTCGGGCGATCGTAGAGCGGGGTAGCGCGTCAGCAGCTCGAACCGGACGTCCGTCTCGGGCGCTTTCGCTCGCATGCCGGGCAGAACCTCCTGCTCCGCCCTGGTCTGCACTGCCGCGAGAAACCGGTCCAGTTCGGCTTCGTCGGTCGACCGCGCTTCGAAGGAGAACGTGCAGCGCGACGGCACCACGTTCACGCTCACGCCCCCGGTCACGATGCCCGTCTGCGCCGTGGCGAAAGGCGGATCGAAGCGCTCGTCCCGCGGGCCGTTCGCCGCGAAGTCGTGAGCCAGGTCCTCGATCGCGACGATCAGGCGCGCCGCCTTCTCGACGGCGTTCACGCCTTCCGGCGCGTAGGCCGAATGACATGCGTGCCCCACCACTTCGCAACGCATCGCCACCTTGCCCTTGTGCGCGGTGACCGGTCGACCGCTGGTGGGTTCTCCGATCACGCAGCCCCAGGGCCGGGGTTCGCGCTTCGCGATCTCCTCCAGCATGGGGCGCACGCCGAGACAGCCGACCTCCTCATCGTATGAGAACGCGAGATGGATCGGCACCGTTCCGCCGCGCGCCGCGAATACAGGCACCATCGCCAGCACGCACGCGAGAAACCCCTTCATGTCGGCCGTGCCGCGCCCGAACAGCCGCTCGCCTTCGTCGGTGAGTGCGAACGGCGGTCGCGTCCAGTTCTGTCCCGCCACGGGAACGACATCCGTATGGCCCGACAGCACCAGACCGGGCCGGTGTGACGGACCGATCGTCGCCCACAGACTCGCCTTCGCACCGCTCGCGTCGGGGAAGAGTTCCGCCTGCACGCCATGGCTTTCGAGGTAGTCGCGGACGAAGTGGATGAGCGGCAGATTGGAATCCGCACTCACCGTGGGAAAGGCGATGAGCCTGGTCAGCAGACCGACAGCATCGGCGAGCCTTCCCTCGATCTCCTCATCGGTTGGCAGGGTGTTCACGATGCCTCCACGCGCGTGATGCCGGATCGGCTCCCGGACTGCGGATCGGCCGTGGACAGTTCGGTGATCTCCCGCCGGAAAGGCACCGTATCGCCGTCGTGTTCCGGCAGATCGAACTCCTCCGCGTATCGGCGCCCCGCGTACACGGCGGCAGCAATGGTGCCCGGTGCCCACGCATCGCCGATGGCATCGACGCGCGCGATTCCCGCGGCCTGCCATTCGCCCTGTCTCGCCTGAAGCGCGGCATATAGCGAGTCATCCGGCAGACGCGCCGTCACCGGAACGAACGTGTCGCAGGCCACGCGATCCGTCTTGCCGGTGAACTTGCAGAAGACCTCGATCTCGCCGGCGCCGACGGATCGCAGTCCGCGATTGGTGTCGACCACCACACCGAGTTCGAGCAAGCGGGTCTGGATGCGGTGCTGCTCCATCGTGTGATAGGTCCATTCCGCCGCGCGCGAGGCCATAGTCAGCAGACGCACGCGGCAACCCGCCGCGACGAGGAGTTCGGCGAGCACGGAAGCCATGTAGTAGTGGTCGTCATCGAACACGACGACATCGCGGCCCGCCGGTCGCAGGCCTGACATCAGATCGTCCGGCGTGAGGACCGGCATCGCGGGGTCTATCGCCACGGGCTTCGTGTGCAGGCGCCCCACGGCGTCGCGCCGCCACGTCGATCCCGTTGCGATCGCGACATGGCTGAACCCGAAGGCGAGCACGTCGTCGGCCTCAAGCCGGCTCGCAAGATAGGTCTGCACCGTCGGCATGCGCGCGATCTGGTAGGCACGATAGTCGTGGACGCGCCCCCATGCCGCGAGTCCGGGCAGCCGGGCCTCCCGCAGCACGCGACCCCCGAGTGATTCTCCGCCTTCCGCCAGCGCGACTTCGCAGCCGCGCCGCCCGAGCATCATCGCGGCTTCAAGGCCCGCGGGGCCACCGCCCACCACCAGCACGTTCGCCTCGGAGGTCTTTCGGCGGATGCGCTCCGGATGCCAGCCCCGGCGCCACTCCTCACCCATTGAAGGATTCTGCGTGCAGCGGATGGGCGACATGGTGAAGTCGCCGGAAACGCAGATGTTGCAGCCGATGCACTCGCGGATGTCCTCGACGCGACCCTCCTCCACCTTCTTCGGGAGGAACGGGTCGGCAATGGACGGACGAGCGCAGCCGATGAGGTCGAGGATGCCGGCCTTCACCTGCCGCACCATCGTGTCGGGCGAGGTGAAGCGTCCGACGCCCACGACGGGCTTCGTGGTGAGCCGCTTGAATCCGGTGACGAAAGGTTCCTGGAACGCTTCGTCCGCAAAGCGCGAGGTGCGGCTGTCGTCCTCCCAACTGCCGAGGACGAGATCCCACAGGTCCGGCAGTTCGCCGATGAGGCCGAAGGCGTCTTCCATCTCCGCCTTGGAGAGGCCGTCGTCTCCGAGCAGTTCGTCGACCGTCACGCGCACGGCCACGGCAGAGCGATCGCCGACAGCCTCGCGGGTGTCCTCGATCACCTCACGCAGCAGACGAACGCGGTTCTCGAGACTGCCGCCGTACTCGTCGGTGCGATCGTTGTATCGGCGGGACAGGAAGTGATGCAGTCCGCCCAGCGCATGCCCGGCATACACGTAGACGATGTCGAAGCCCGCCCGCTTCGCCCGGACGGCCGCCGCGCGATGCCAGCGGCGCAGGGACTGGATGTCGCGCTTGCTCATGGCTCGCGCCTGCACCGGGTCGTAGGTGAACGTGGCGACGGGCAGATGCGCGGGCCCCATGGGCACTTCGCGCGTGTAGAGGTTCGAGCCGTTCATGCCGTTGTAGCAGAGCTCGATCCCCGCCAGCGCGCCGTGCTCATGGACGGCATCGGACATGCGCACCAGCGCGGGAATGTCGCGGTCGTCCCAAAGGCGCAGTTCGATGAACGGCGTGATCTCCGACGTGTGGTGAATCTCCACCTGCTCGGTACACACCACGGCCCAGCCGCCTTCGGCCTTGATGCCGCGCATGGCGGCGAGCGCCGTCGGGTCCCGGTAGCCCATGCCGTTGCAGTGCGGCACCTGGTAGAAGCGGTTGCGCGCCACCACCGGACCGATGCGCACGGGTTCGAAAAGGATGTCGAAGCGGGGGTCTCGAGTCATGGCAGTCAGGAAACGTCGGTCAGAGGTCCGCCATGCCCGGGATGCCGTCGCGCGAGAAGGTCTCGCGGCAGAACGCCTGGAAGGCCGTGACGACCCGGGGCGTACGCGGCGCGCGGGCCGTCGCGATGCCCAGCACCATCGGGCGGTAGCGGCTGTCGAGGGGAACGTAGGCAAGCGGTTGCCCATCCAGCGCAGCGCGGTTGCGCGGCCGCACATTGGCGAGGCCGAAACCATGGCCCGATGCGACAAGCGAGCGCAGCACGTCGGTATGCGCTGAGCGCGCCACCACCTTCGGCGTGACATCGGCCTGCATGAACAGGCCGAGGAAGTACTCGCGGCTCTGCGGCAGGTCGAGCATCACATAGGGTTCGTCGGCAAGTTCGGCGAGCGAGAGCTGGTCACGCTGCGCGAGCGGATGATCGGCCGGGAGCAGCACATAGGGCGGCAGCGACACCAGACGCTCGAAGGCGACTTCGGGCGGGACATCGAGATCGTAGGTGAGCGCCGCGGACAGCTTGCCGTGCCGCAGCCCTTCCATCAGCCCCGCGTGGTGGTCTTCGACGACTTCCATCTGCACGCGGTCGTGCGTGGCGGCGAATCCTCGCGTGACCTCCGGGATGAGCATCGGTGCGAGCGTGACGAGGAAACCGATGGCGATGCTGCCGGCCAGTCCGTCCGCGAGTTCTCCTGCGATGGCGGAGATATCGTCGGCATGCGCGAGCAGCGAACGGGCCTCTCGCAGGAGACGCTCACCAGCCTGCGTGAGCGACAGTCCCTGCGCGTGATGGCGCACGAACAGTTGCACACCGAAGACTTCTTCCAGGTGGGCGATCGCCGCGGAGACGGACGGCTGGGAAATCTTCACCCGTTCCGACGCCATGCGGACGCTGCCGGTCTCGCCGGCGGCGACGAAGTATTCGAGCTGGCGAAGCGTGAAGCGCATGCGGGAGGCTTCCGCGCTGGATTCTCGTGCGGTCGAGGGTAGCACGGGCGTCAGCGGGAGGATTGGCGGCGGGGCTTCCCGGAGTCGGCCCGGGCGGGCCTCGTCCGGGCTACGGGAGCGCGTCGTTTCCGCGGCTTCCCGGAGTCGGCCGATATCGGCCTCGTCCGGGCTACGGTGTCGTAGCCCGGATGGAGCGGAGCGCAATCCGGGGCGCGGCGCAAACCGCAAGGCAAGCACGCGATGCGCTGCGCCGGACGCATCATGGATCGCCGGGCACGCCGTACGCCGGCGCCTTGGAAGGCTCGAGTGCCCGCGCGACGTAGTCGTGCATCTGCGGCTTCCACAGCCGCCAGAGCGCATCGAGTTCGGCGATCGGATCGCCTTCGGTCCAGTCGACGCGAAGATCGGCGATGGGCCACGCCACCCGGTCGACGATCAGCATCCCGGCCGAATGCACCGGCCCTGCCTCGCCGCCGGCTTCGACGCCGGCGCGCATGGCCGCCATCAGCCTGTCGCCCAGATCCCGGTCCGCGGTGGCCTCGAACGCCTTGACGATCGCGGCCGGCACGCCGGGACCGCTCAGCAGATTGCCGGCTGCCGCGACATCCGTTCCCTGCGCCGATGCATGCGTGCCCAGCGTGTACTTTCCGGAGAACACGGCTGTCCCGCCTTGGGCATCGATCAGGATGAGCTGACGGTACTCCACGTGCGCTGCGAGCGACTGCAACTGCGACAGCGCCTGGTCGGCCGACAGGCCGCTCGCGAGTAGGTCGAGTCCCTTTGGACCGAGTGTCGGATCCGTGATGTTCTGCGTGCCGACCGCGCCCGCCCCTGCCCGCGCGTGGGCGCAGCGCGCCGCAACCGCCGGGCTGGACGAGGACACCGCCATGCCGAACATGCCGGTCTTCGCGCAGCGCGCCACCAGGGAGAACGTCACGGCCTGGCCCCGTCGTCCGGAATGACCGCAGTGACGTCGATCTCCACCAGCCACTCCGGCCGGGCGAGCGCCGACACGACGATTCCCGTGGACACCGGGAACACGCCCTTCAGCCACCGGCCGACGGTGCGGTACACGCTCTCGCGGTAGCGGGGATCGATCAGGTAGATGGTGATCTTGCAGATGTGGTCGAGGTGGCTGCCGGCTTCCTCCAGCAGCTGCTGGATGTTGCGCATCGCCTGATCTGCCTGGGCGGCCGCATCGCCGATGCCGACGTTCACGGCGGTGTCGAGATCCTGCCCGACCTGCCCGCGCACGAACACCATGGTGCCGCGCGCTACGACCACCTGGCACAGATCGTTGTCGAGCTTCTGCTCGGGATACGTGTCGCGAGTGTTGAACTGGCGAATGCGGCGGTGGGTGGTCATGCGGGCGCCTTGCTGCTGTTGGGCGCGGGCGCACGGCCCAGCACATTCTCCGACAGGCTCGCGGACTTCACGACGGTCTCGGCCGTGGCATCCCAGTCGAAGTTGCGGTACACCGCCGCGAGATGCGCAAAGGGCGGCGACTGCGCGAACAGCTGGAACGTGAGACGGTGCCCCGCGTAATCGGAATTCAGCAGGTCCCGCGCGAAAGCCAGCAGCTTGCGGCGGTCGTCGGCCTTCCAGTTGTCGTTGACCGAGTAGAACTTCTCGAGCCACGGGGCCGTCTCGGGGTGGCGGAACGCCGCGGCGTCCGGTGTCACGCAGATCTGCCCGCCGCATAGTTCCCGCGCGATGTGCATCATCTCGTGCAGTTGCGAACAGGCCAGCACGCGCCCTGTGAAGAGCAGCGACTGGTTCGGCATGAGCAGGCCGGCCGGGCTCCGCTCCGCCGTGGCAATGGCAGCGGTGAGGTGCGCGTTGATGCCTTCCCGGTACACGGCCAGCGTCGCGAGCTTCTCCTGCACCGCCTGCTGCTTGTCGAGGCCGGTCTGGCGCGCGTTGAGCAGCGCGGCCCCGATCATCATGTCGGCCAGCTTGAGGTTGCGCTGCGTGAAGGCAAACGCGCTGTAGCGATGCAGCGTGGCGCGGATGAACGTAGCCGCCTTGGTGTGCCGGTAGAACAGCACGTTCTCCCAAGGGATCAGCACGTCGTCGAAGATGACGAGCGTGTCGACCTCGTCGAACTTGTTCGACAGCGGGTAGTCCTCGACCGGCGCGCGGCCCGCGAATCCCGTGCGGCAGATGAACTTGAGGTTGGGCGAGCCCAGATCGCAGATGAAGCCTACCGCGTAGTCGGAGAGCTGCGAGTCGCCCCAGTTGGCGATGGTGGGCTTGGTGAACGCCTGGTTCGCATAGGCCGCCGCGGTCTCGTACTTGGCGCCGCGCACGACGATGCCGGCGTCGGTCTCCTTCACCACGTGGAGGAGCATGTCGGGGTCCTGCTCCTGCGGGCGCTTGGAGCGGTCGCCCTTGGGGTCGGTGTTCGCCGACACATGGAACGGGTCCGCCTGGATGGTGCGGTCGATGTGACGCTTGATGTTGGCGGAGAACTGCGGGTCCACCTCGTTCAGCACGTCCTGGCCGTCGTACAGCGACCACATCTCGCCGACGGTCTCGTCACCCACACGCGTCACCACGCCGCCCACTTCGTCCAGCACCGTCTCGGTGGCGCGACGTTTGGCGTGCCAGTCTTCCTGCGTGTAGGGCAGCTTGTTGCCCACCGCACAGGTCTCTCCCGTGACGGAGTCGCGATAGGCCATGACATCGCGCGTGGCGGCCTCGTGCTGCATGTCGTAGATGCGGGCGCGGATGTCCACGAGCGGCTTGAACATCGGATGCGAGGGGACGTCGCGAACGCGTTCGCCATTCACGTAGACCATCCGCCCGTCGCGGATGCTGTCGATGTACTGCTGACCGGTTCGGATCATGGTGCAGGGTTCCTCGAAGTCGGTTGGAGTGTCACTGACCGAGCAGGACCGCGCGGGCGTAGCGGCGGTCCGTGTAGGCGAGCGGAGCGTGCTCGGCTCGGGCGGTGGAGACCACCGAGCCGATGAAGATGGTGTGGGTGCCAGCCTCGACGCTCGAGGTGAGCACGCAATCGAAGCTCACCGCGCCGTGGACCAGCAGGGGCGCGCCGGTGATGGCGGTCGTCCACTCGGCTTGCTCGAAATCGAAGGGCTCGCCCTCGGCGGGCCGGCCCGCGAACACGTCTGCGAGCGACGCCTGTTCATCCGTCAGGAGGCTCAGAGCGAACACGCCGGATTCCAGGACCGCGTCGCGCGCCTGGCTCTTGCGATTGACGCAGACCAGCACGAGGGGCGGTTCGGCGGACACCGAAGAAACCGCGCTCACCGTGAGCGCGATTCGGCCCCGCGGACCATCGGTGGAGAGGATCCACACGCCGGTGACCGCGCGCCCCATGGCGCCGACGAATTCGTCCTTGGAAACAGGGCGGGCGGCGGCGACCCGGGGCGGCGCGGCGGCAACCAGACGTTCACGGACGGCGACAGGACTCATTGGCTGCTCCCGGGACCGGGCTCTGCCGGCAGTTGAAGGAAGGTCCGGCGCGCGCCGGGTTGCCTGCTGCCGGACACTGCCTGTGACTCTGGCGAAAGTCTGTCGCCCCCCTCTTGGGAAGTAAATTCGTTTCTTCGAGGGATCGAGATCAAGTTTTCCTAAGCAGACATCGTTCCCCAAGCGCAGCACGCCTTCCGGGGAGGCGGTTTCCGGCCGACTGCCTGTCCAAAGCCCGATCTCCGCCGCCACGGCATCGCTATGGGGGGGGCACAACGACCACGACCGGCACCGTCGTGGGGCGGCGCGGTCCGGGGCGTATACTCGGGCGCTTTGCTGTCGGCTGCGCTCCATGACATCGTCCGTCGCATCCGCCCCCGACGCCTTCCGGCACGACACCCAGGTGATCGGCCTCGTCGGGGCGGCCCACGCCACCTCCCATTTCTTCCACCTGATCCTCGCGCCGCTCTTTCCGTGGCTCAAGGTCGAGTTCGGTCTGTCCTATGCGGAACTCGGCTTCGTCATGACCGTGTTCTTCATCGTCTCGGGTACCGGACAGGCGCTGGCCGGCTTCGTGGTGGACCGGGTGGGCGCCTATCCGGTGCTGCTGGCGGGGATCGGCTGCTGCGGCCTGTCGGCGCTCGTGCTGGCCAATGCCGCCGGCTACCCGATGCTTCTGGCGGGGGCTGCCGTCGCCGGCCTGGGAAATTCCGTGTTCCACCCGGCGGACTTCACGCTGCTCAACCGGCGGGTAAGTCCGGGTCGCGTCGCGCACGCGTTCAGCATGCACGGCATCGCCGGCAATGCCGGCTGGGCAACGGCGCCGCTGTTCCTCGTGGGTCTCACGACAGCCTTCGACTGGCGCACGGCGCTCTACTGCGCCGCCGTGATCCCGTGCATCGTGCTGGCTCTCCTGATCGCTCGGCGGAAGATCCTGGAGCCGATGACGAAGGCCGAACGCACCGCCCACGCCGCCCGCCAGTCCGCCGCGAATCCCGGGAACGCCCTCGGCTTCATGCGGCTGCCCGCGGTCTGGATGTGCTTCGCCTTCTTCATGATCACGGCCATGTCGCTGTCGGGCGTGCAGGTGTTTGCGCCGGCCGCACTCCACGAACTGTACGAAACCCCGCTGACCATCGCGAGCGCGGCGATCACGGTATTCATGATCTTCAGCGCCGCCGGCATGGTCATCGGCGGCTTCATCGCGGCGCGATCGCAGCACCACGAGCGGGTCATCGCCGTCGCCTTCCTGATAGGCGCCAGCTGTGCCGTGGCGCTGGGCGCCGGCCTCACGCCGGGGATGCTCGTCTGGCTGCCGATCGCGGTCATGGGCTTCTCGTCCGGGGTCGCCGGCCCCTCGCGGGACCTGCTGGTCCGCGCCGCCGCACCACGCAATGCCACCGGCCGGGTCTACGGCGTGGTCTACTCCGGCCTGGACATCGGCATATCGGTCGCGCCCTTCCTGTTCGGCGCGCTGATGGACGCCCACCATCCCGGCTGGGTGTTCGTGCTGGTCGGCGTGTTCCAGGCTGCGGCCCTGATCACCGCCGTCGGCGTAGGCCAACGCACGGCCCGCCGTCTGGCCACCACCTGAGAGAGGGAGCATGGCTCAAGAAACCACAAGCATGGCGCTGTTCTGCGACTTCGAGAACGTCGCCCTGGGCGTGCGCGACGCGAAGTACGAGAAGTTCGACATCAAGATGATCCTGGAGCGGCTGCTGCTGAAGGGCAGCATCGTCGTCAAGAAGGCGTACTGCGACTGGGAACGCTACAAGGGCTTCAAGGCCTCCATGCACGAGGCCTCGTTCGAACTGATCGAGATCCCCCACGTGCGGCAGTCCGGCAAGAATTCCGCCGACATCCGCATGGTGGTGGACGCCCTGGACCTCTGCTACACCAAGTCGCACGTCGACACCTTCGTCCTCATCACCGGCGACTCCGACTTCTCGCCGCTGGTGTCGAAGCTGCGCGAGAACAACAAGACGGTGATCGGCGTCGGCGTGAAGAAGTCCACGTCCGATCTGCTCATCGCCAACTGCGACGAGTTCATCTACTACGACGACCTCGTCCGCGCGAAGCCCAAGCGCGCTTCCGCGCGCCCGAAGTCCGGCACCCGATCGAACGGGTCGACGAACCGGGAATCCGTCGCGGAAGTCCCGATGGCACCGGCACCGATGCCAGTGGCAGTGGAAGAGCCGCCGGTCGTCGAGATCGCCGCCGCCCCCGAGGAGAAGCCTGCCGAGGAGAAGGCGCCTGCCGAGAAGGGCAAGCGCAAGCCTGCTGCCCGTCCGAGACGGGGCAGCAAGGCCGCCGCGGCGGCAGCCGCTGCAGCGGAGGCGGCAGAGGCGCAGCCCGCGCCGGAACCCGTAGTCGAGGCCGAGCCGGTCAACGGCAACGTCGCCGAAGGCTTCGTGAAGACCGAAGACCAGAAGAAATCCGAAGCGATCGAACTGGTCATGGAGACGATCGAGGCCATGGCCGCGGAGCGCGGCTCGGAGGACAAGATCTGGGGCTCCATGGTGAAGCAGGCGCTGAAGCGCCGGCGCCCGGGCTTCAACGAGAACTACTACGGCTTCAGTTCCTTCTCCCGCCTGCTCGACGAGGCCGAAGCGCGCAAGCTGCTGACGCTCGAGCACGACGAGAAATCCGGCGGCGTGATCATCCGGGGCTTTAGCAGCGACTGGTGAGCCCGGCGTCTCGGAAGGTCTGAACGATCCCGGGGACATGGAGTACGCTCGCCCCGGTTTGTTTCGAGGGGGTGTTCCATGTCCGAATCTCGAGCCGAACTGCTGACGCGCCTGGAGAGGGCTGCGCAGCAGATCCGGCGTGATGTCTTCCGTGCGCTGCGTGCCGGCGGCGGCGGTCACGTAGGCGGTTCCTGCTCCGCCGCCGACATTCTCAGCGCGCTCTACTTCCATCGAATGCGCGTGCGTCCTCAGGAACCCGAGTGGCCGGACCGCGACCGGTTCGTGCTCTCCAAGGGGCACGCCAACGCGGCCCTCGGGGCCGTGCTCGCGCAGGCCGGATTCATCGACCCGGCCATCCTCGATCGCTTCTACCACTTCGACTCGCCCTTCGGCATGCACCCGGACATCAAGATGGCCGGCATCGAGATGTGCACGGGCGCACTCGGTCACGGACTCGCCATCGCCACTGGCATGGCGCTGGGCGCGCGGATGCAGAAGCAGGCCTTCCATACGTTCGTGATGATCGGCGACGGCGAACTGCACGAGGGCTCCAACTGGGAAGCCGCGCTCGCCGCATCGCATTACCGGCTCGCCAATCTCACTGCGATCATCGACTTCAACAAGATCGCGCAGAGCGGGCGGCTCACGGAACTCGTCGGGCTCGATCCGATGGCCGACAAGTGGCGCGCGTTCGGCTGGGAAGTGCGGGAGATCGACGGCCACGACATGGGCGCCGTGGTGGATGCACTCGACTCGCTGCCGTTCCATGGCGAGCGACCGTCGGCCATCGTGGCGCACACGGTCAAGGGCAAGGGCGTTAGCTTTGCCGAAGACACCTATCTGTGGCACAGCAACAACGTCACCGACGAGGTGTACGCACGCGCCATGGCTGAACTGGGGGCGCGATGAGCGACAGCGGAAACTGGCGCGAACGCGCCGCCACCCAGACCCGTCTCGCTTTCGGACAGGCGCTGCTCGAACTCGGCGCCAGGGATCCGCGCACGGTCGTCGTGTCGGCCGACACGCAGGATCTTCTCGGCATCCGGCCGTTCATCGAGCGCTTCCGCGAGCGGTTCATCGAGATGGGCATCGCCGAGCAGAACGCCATCGGCGTCGCTGCTGGCCTTGCCACGACGGGAATGCGGCCCTACGTCTGCGCCTACGCGCCGTTCATCTCCGCCCGGAGCATGGAGCAGGTACGCAACGACGTCGCCTATGCGCGTCAGCGTGTGGTGATCGGTGCAGCGGCAAGCGGCATCTCGCTCGGCGTCGCCGGCGGGACCCATCATTCGCTCGAGGACCTCGCGCTCATGCGCAGTTTCCCGAACATGACGGTGATCGTGCCGGCCGATATCGAGGAGGCCTACCAGGCCACGCTGGCCACGCAGGACATCGATGGTCCCGTCTATCTTCGGCTGGGCGGACGCGTCGAGGAACCCACCGTCACCGACCCCGCGGTGCCGTTCCGCTGCGGCAAGGCTCGCGTGCTGCGGCCGGGCAACGACGTCGCGATCCTCGCTTGCGGGGCCATGGTGTCGCTGGCCGTGCAGACCTCCGACGACCTCCGCGCCGCAGGCATCGACGCCCGCGTGATCAACGTGTCGTCCATCAAGCCGCTCGATCGCGAAACCATTCTCGCGGCCGCCGTCGAGACGCGCCGCATCGTCACGGCGGAGGAGCATCACCTCACCGGCGGACTCGGTGGCGCCGTGGCGGAACTGCTGTCGGTGGAGCACCCCACGCGGATGCGGATGATCGGCATGCCGGATGCGTTCGCGTCGATCGGTCCCACGGTGAAGGTCCGCGAGAAGTACGGCATGAGCGCCGCCGCCATCGAACGGGCGTGCCGGGAGTTGCTGGACGCGCGCTGACACACCATACGCATCCACCTCCGTAGCCCGGACGAGCGGCACGAGCCGCGACTCCGGGACGAACGCCCAAATGAAAAAGCCCCTGCCGATCCCGACAGGGGCTTTTGCGTTTACTGGTCCCTCAACGCGCCACTCGCCTCCGCGCACCGAGCGTCACTGCTCCAAGAACCGCGGCCAGCAACGCCGGCACACCGGGCTCCGGCACGCTCGGAGCCGGATCGACCCCGATGATGTCGTTCGCGCAATACATCGTCCACTGCACGAAGAACGCCTTGTTCGGCCCGTTCACGCCCCAGTCGGAGCCGAGCAGCGCGAGGGGAATCGCCGTCTCGATCGCGTAGTGCGTATCGGACGCGTACTGGCCGAGATTGTTGAAGCCGGTAGCGGAGTACGAGAGTTGCGTGGCACCGAGTGCGGTACCGGTCTTGAGCGCCACCGGGTCGGTCCCCGGCGTACCGGTCACACCCGGCGCGGTCCAGATGCCATAGTTGAAGGTACCGGCGCGATAGAGCGTCCCCGGATTGAGCCCCGCGTAGTTCTTCACGACCACGCCATAGTCGAAGCTGCCATTGACACCGAAGTCGATCAGGATGTCGCCTGCGCCATAGCTGTTGGCGGCCGGGTTGTGCACCTGATTCGGGGACACCCCGGTCACCACCAGCACGTACAGATTGGTGGCGTCCCAGTCGAGATAGATGGCCTCGGCGTCGTACTTCTGCCCGCCATAGCCAGGATTCAGGAAGACGTTGCTGCCACCGGTCTGGTCATCGACCATGTACTGCTCGACACCGGACGAAGGCGTCCAGTTGCTCGCCTGACCGGTACGTACCAGACCCCAGTCGGCCACGTTGCTGTCGATGACGTAGCCGGCCGATGCCGCCGGGGCGAACCAGGCTCCCGCAAGAAGGGCGAAAGCCGCGAAAACTCGTGAACGTCGATGCATGACCTGAAGACCCCGGCGATTGGTTGAATGCCGGGTCCTAGTGCACGAGGCGTACCAAACCTTCCGTTTAGTTAGATTTTCTTGCGGGGTACAGAGCCGGAATCGCTTGGATTCAGCAGGTTACGACGCCCCGTCGCGAGGCATCGAATCGCGATACTCATTGCAAATCCGGTTGCGCCATGAGCGACCGCCAATTCCCCCGACAATCCGGGACGGGCGCAGGGAAAAGCGGACGACCCGTCGTTTCGGGCGTCCGCCGTCACCTTCGAAGAGAGGAGTTACGGGGTGTAGGCGAGCTGTGCGACGGCTTCGCGGTAGCGCGCATGGCCGTCCTGCCCGGCGCCCTCATCCCGCGAGAGGGAGAACATATAGCGCGCGAGCGTCGTGCCGATGGCGTGTACGGCTTCGTGCCGCTCCAGGCCGGCAGCCATGAGCCGCGCCATCGCCTCGGTCACTTCCGGCGGGTCGTTGCTCGCGATCTGCGTCTCCACGATCGCGTGGATGGCGGAATGCATCATCCGGTCGCGCCGAGCGACCGGGATCCGGTTCACGCGGTGGTACTCGGCCACGACATCGCTTCGTGTCTGCTCGTCGAGCGCCAGCCACGCCGCGGCATCGGGAGCAACGCTCGCATCGTAGGTCATCATCCCGGCTTCCTCGCGATACACGACACCCATGCCTGCGCCCACATGCCCATCGGGTCCTGTTCGAGATCGCGCATGGTCTGCGCGTGCTGCGGCATGCCATCGCGGTCGTATTGCACGGCCATGACCTCCGTGATCGCGGTGATGGGGTCGTAGACCTCGAAACGCGCGTGCAGGCGCGGCGAAGCAAACCCGCCCTGCGCGAGGATCGTGGCGAGCTTGCGCCCCGTGCCGGGATCGCCGCCATTGGCCGTTTGCTTGTCCACGTACGCCTGCACGGCCGCACGACGCGCCGGTGTCGCGGGCGCGACGATGAAGGCCTCCCAGTCGGGCGTGGCCACGCCGATGACTCCGCCCGGCTTCAGCACGCGCAGGCATTCCTTCGCCGCGCCGACCGTATCCTTCAGGTGCTCGAACAGCGCGTGCGAGAAGATGGCATCGAAACTGTTGTCCGGATAGGGCAGTTCGTACACGCTGGCCTGCCGGAACGTCGCGTTGCCGACGCCCGATTCCTTCGCGCGCTGCTGGGCGAGGGCAATCTGCGGGCCATCCATGTCGATGCCCTCGACCGACCCGTTGCCGATGCGGGCGGCGATGCCGAAGGTGATGCTGCCCGGACCGCAGCCGCAATCGAGCACGCGCAGCCCGGGACTCAGGTGGGGGATGAAGAAAGCGCCGTGGGTGTCGAGCTTGCGCCGCACGAGAAAGCGCATCGCGGCATCGCTGTAGCCCAGTGTGTACTGTTCGGTCATGGAAACTCAGGGGTTCGTGGAAAGAGCGTCGAGCACCTTGAAGTGCCCGCGCAGAGCGCCTTGCAGCAGATGGACGTCCACCCCCGCCGCAAACAGGCGGAAGCCGCGATCCCAGTACTGGCGGGTCCAGGCCTCGGACGCCGTCATCACGCCCAGCACCTTGCCGTGCTTCTTCGCGGCCGCGACCATCCGGTCGATCGCCTGCACGTACTTCGGGTGATCGAACTGCGCTGGAATGCCGAGGAAGTTGGTGAGGTCGAAGTGCCCGAGCCAGAGAACGTCGACCCCCGGCACCGCAGCGATGGCCTCGATGTTCTCGATGCCCTCGGCGGTTTCGATGAGGCAGATCACCAGCGTGCGTGCATTGGCAACGCGGATGATGTCCTTCACGTCGCCGCCTTCGTAGTCATCGGCAGCGAAGCCGAACGCCGCCCCGCGCCGACCCTCCGGCGGATAGCGAGTGCACGACACGATGTGCGCGGCTTCCTCGGCCGACCCCACCATGGGCACCATGATGCCCATCACACCGGCATCCAGCGCCCGCGCGATGTGGTTGTACTGCCCGGTCGGCACGCGGGCCATCGGCACGATGCCGATGCCGCGGCACAGCGCGGCCTGAGTCTTCACCTGATCGAAGGTCGCGCCGTTGTGTTCCATGTCGACGAGCAGGAACTCCCCGCCGCAGGACTTCACGATCTGCGGCAGACCGGGCACCAGGAACTCCCAGCCGAAACTGCCACCGACGTATTCACCGCGGAGCAGCTTTTCCTTCACGGGATTGTTTCGCATGGCAGTGACCTCAGGCGTGGAACTTCCCGGCCCAGGCCGGCTTCGCCAGGGCTTCGGTGTTGACGATGGTCTTCGGCTTGCGGCCGTTCGCGAGATCCACCGCCGCCTGGAACGCGCCCTCGCCCAGCATCCGCATGCATTCGTCGGTATGACAGATGGCGTGCGGCGCCACGATCACGTTGTCCAGCGCGAGCAGCGGGTTGTCGACCGGCGTGGGTTCCTTCTCGAACACGTCGATGGCAGCACCGGCGATGGTCTTGTTGCGCAGCGCGTCGAGCAGCGCAGCCTCCTGCATGACAGGACCGCGCGCCGTGTTGATGAAATAGGCGGTCGGCTTCATCAGCGCGAACTCGCGGGCGCCGAACAGCCCGCGCGTCTTGTCGTCCAGCAGGCAGTTGGCAGAGACGAAGTCGGACGTCCGCAGCAGCGTATCGAGATCGGTCATCGTCACACCGAGGTCGCGGACATCCTGCTGCGAAACGTTCGGGTCATGACCGAGCAGCTTCAGGTCGAAGGCACGTGCGAGCCGCAGCACCTCCTTGCCGATGTTGCCGACGCCGACCACCCCGAGGGTCCGCCCCATGAGGCCCATGCCAAGGAAGTTGCCCTTCTCGGTCCAGCGGCCGTCGCGGACGAGGCGATCCTTCAGCACTAGGCGATGCGCCAGCGCGAGCACGTAGAGCATGACTGACGCGGCCACCGGGCGGCGCACGCCGTCCGGCGTGATGGTCAGCAGCACGCCGTTGTCGATGCAGGCCGAGACGTCTACGTTGTCGTAGCCCACTCCGAAGCGCGCCACCAGCGCGAGCTTGCGGTCGGGTCCGGACAGAGTGTTCCGGGTGACCTTCGACGACATCAGGCAGATAGCGTTGTAGCGCGCCGCGTGTTCGGGCGTCAGCTCGGGCACGTGTTCAGGCAGGAACTCCCAGGCCACCGCCGGGTCGTCGAGGATGCGGAACGCTTCCTCGCCGAAAATGGTGCCGCCGCCTGCCGTCTGGCAGTCCTTCGAAATGCCGATGCGGAACTTGTCGGTCATGGTTACCCCCTCCTCGTTTGATTGCCGGGCATGGCTCGCGCCTCGCCTACGTCTGCTCCCGGGCGGAGCCCGGGCTACATATCGCTTCCCGTTTGGCGTTGCCCCCGGGCGGAGCCCGGCTACGGGTCGTCCCTATTCCACGCGTAGCCCGGGCTTCGCCCGGGGCCGGTGTCGCTTCTCTCGACGCCGACCGCCCACTACCCCTACATCGCCGCCGTGAACGCCCCGTCCACCGTGAGGATGTGCCCGTTCACGAACGACGCTTCGTCCGACGCGAGGAACACCGCGGCCGGCCCGAGCTCTTCGGGTCTGCCCCACCGCCCGGCCGGCGTTCGGCCGCACACCCACGCGTTGAAATCGTGATTCTCGATGAGCGCGGTGTTCATCTCCGTGGCGAAATAGCCCGGGGCGATCGCATTGACCGTAAGCCCGTGCGGCGCGAGTTCCACCGCGAGCTGACGGGTGAGCGCATGCACCGCCCCCTTCGAGGCGATGTACGCCGAGATGGTCGGCCTTGCAGTGAAGGCGCTGATGGACCCCGTGACAATGATGCGGCCGTGCTTCGCCGGAATCATGAGCTTCGCGGACTCGCGCGCCAGCATCCAAACTGCGGTGAGATTGGTGTCCAGCACGCGCCGGAAATCCGCCGTCTCGAATTCGGTGATGGGCTTTCGGTGCTGGATGCCCGCGTTCAGCACGGCGATGTCGAGCCGGCCGTGCGTGGCACCGATGCGCTTCACCCACTCGACGACGGCAGCCTCGTCGCTCACGTCGAACGGCGCCACTTCGGCCGTGATGCCGCGCGCCGCGAGCACCGCGCGCTTGGCTTCGAGGGCCCCAGCGTCCCTTGCATTGAGTACCACCTTCGCGCCGGCCTGGCCTAATGACTGCGCCATGGCCCAGCCGAGCCCGCGCGAGGCGCCGGTCACCAGCGCCACCTTCCCTTTCAGATCGAACATGGTCGTCTCCTCCGGTCCGCCGTCAGGGCATGTACTGCCCGCCGTTCACTTCCATGATCTGGCCCGTCACGTAGCCGCTCATCTGGCGCGACGCGAGGTACAGGAAGGCCCCCGTGCATTCGTCGGGCGTGCCGATGCGATTCATCGGGATGGTGGCCTTGAAGGCTTCGAGAAGTTGTGGGGTGGAATAGCGCTCGTGGAAGGGCGTATAGATCACGCCGGGGGCGACGGCATTGACGCGAATGCCGTCCTTCACGAGTTCCTTCGCGAGACCGCGCGTCATGGTGCTGACGAAGCCCTTGGAACCCGCGTAGAGCACGGCCCCGGTTCCGCCGCCATGGCGGGCCGCGACCGAAGTCACGTTGATGACGGCCCCGCCGCCGGCCTTGCGCATGTGGGGCGCCGCCGCGGCGATGCAGGCCAGCGCGGAGCGCACGTTGAGGTGCAGCACCTGGTCGAAGAGTTCGTCGGTGAGCTGTTCCACCGGTACCCGCTGCACCAGCCCGCCGGCGTTGTTGATGAGCACGTCGAGGCGTCCGAACTTCGCGACCGTCTGCTCCACGATTGCCCGGCAGGCCTCGCTGGAGGTGACGTCCCCCTGCACGACGATCGCCTCGCCGCCCGAGGCCCGGATGTCCGCCGCGACCTTCTCGGCCTCGTCCCGGCTCGAGTTGTAGTGCACCGCGACCTTGGCGCGGTTCGCGCCGAACCCGCGCGCTGCCGCGGCGCCGATGCCCGTGCTGGCACCGGTGATGAGCACCACCTGCCCTGCGAGATCCTCGATCATTCCCCTTCCTCCCTTTGCTTTCGTTTTTCGTCCAGGGTCCATCGGACATGCCGGGATGGTATAACACGCGCAACTCGGAAGCGTGCCGCGCCCGGCTGGGCTGGCCGGCACGTATACGGCAACCCCAACCGGTTCGACTCAGAGGAAATCCATGGCGGCAGGTCAGGACGGCAGGACGGCGGGCACAGGTCCGGAACGGCGGCAGGCGACCATCGCCTTCTGCGACCTGGTCGGTTCCACCGAACTCGCGGTCCGGCTCGACCCCGAGGACATGCGCGAGGTGCTGTCCGTCTTCCGCGCCACGGCCGGTGCGGCTGTCGCCAAGCACGAGGGCGTCATCGCCCAGTACCTCGGCGACGGCATCCTGCTGTTCTTCGGCTACCCCCACGCCCACGAGGATGCCCCCGAGCGCGCCGCCCGGGCCGCCCTGGAGATCGTCGAGAAGGTCACGGCGGTCGAAGCCCTCCCCGGTGTGCGGCTCCAGGTGCGTTCGGGCATCGCGACCGGGCTCGTCATCATCGGCGACGTCCTGGGGGAAGGCGCCGCGCGGGAGCAGGCGGTCGCCGGCAGTACCACCCACCTTGCTGCCCGGATCGAGGCCATGGCGCCCCCGGGAACGGTCTACGTCTCGGACAGCACGCGCGCCCGGCTGGGCGGCCTGTTCGAGTGCGAGGACCTCGGCCTGCACGAACTCAAGGGCTTCGCCGAACCCCAGCGTCTGTGGCGCGTCGTCTCCGAGCGCCGGACCCTCAGCCGCTTCGGCGCCGTCCGGCAGCGGCGCGAGATGGCCCCGCTGGTGGGGCGTGACGACGAGCGCGCGCTGATCGGCGAGCGCTGGGCGCAGGCCCGCGCGGGTCACGGCCAGATGGTGGAGATCCTCGGCGAGGCCGGCATCGGCAAGTCCCGCCTGTCCGAGACCTTCATCGCCGGCCTCGGCGACGAGCCGCACTGGCTGCTCCGCTACTCCTGCACGCCGCACACGCGCAACACCGCGCTGCACCCGGTGATCAGCCAGATCGAGGTCGCGGCGGGCTTCTCCCGGTCGGACAACCCGACCACCAAGCTCACCAAGCTCGAGCGCCTCGTGACGGACGCCCCGTTCCCCGGCAACCGCGAGCAGGCGATACCCTACCTCGCCGCCCTGCTGTCCATTCCCCTGGAAGGCAGCCCGTACTCCGCCCCGGCCGACACGCCCGAATGGCAGCGCGAGAAGACGATGGAGCTGCTGCGCAACTGGCCGCTCGCGCTCGCCGCGGACCAGCCGGTGCTGATCCTCCTGGAGGATCTCCACTGGGCCGACCCGACGACGCTCGACCTCGTAAACCACACGCTCGCCGCCTTCTCGGATCATCGCGTGCTCCTGCTCGCGACGGCACGCCCGGACTTCGAGCCGCCCTGGCCGGAGAGCCCCAACCGCGTGTGCGTCTCGCTCTCGCGCCTCGACCGCGACAGCCGTCATGCCATCGTCCAGCACTACACGGGCGGGCGCACGCTGCCGGAAGGCGTGCTGGCGCAGATCGTCGACAAGAGCGACGGCATCCCGCTGTTCATCGAAGAGATCACGCACGCGGTGCTCGAGTCCGGCATGCTGGACGGCAACGGCAGTCTCGCTTCCATGCCGGCGACCGTGCCGAGTTCCCTGCAGGACCTGCTGCTCGCGCGCCTCGATCGCCTGGGCGAAGCGAAGGAAGTCGCGCAGGTCGCGGCGGTCATGGGCCGCGAGTTCTCGCGCGAACTGCTGCTCGCCGTCATGGATCTCGACGAAGCCACGATCGACGCCGCCATCGCGCGCCTCGACCACGCCGACCTGATCCAGCCCGTCGAGGGCAGCGAGACGGCCGGCTACCGCTTCCGCCACGCGCTGATTCAGGACGCTGCCTACAGCTGCCTGCTCCGCGCCAGTCGCCAGGGTCTGCACAAGCGCATCGCGCAGACGCTGGAGACGCGCTTTCCGGAAATGCAGGCGTCCGCACCCGAACTCCTCGCGCATCACTTCACCGAGGCCGGCCAACCCGCGCTATCGCTGCCCTACTGGAAGAACGCGGGCCAGCGCGCCGCGAGCCGCGCGGCCAACGCCGAAGCTAGCCGCCACGTCGAGATGGCACTGAAGCAGCTCGCGCTGCTGCCGCCCGACCCGATGCACGGCCCGCTGGAACTCGAACTGCAGGTCCATCTGGGGCTGGCGCTGTCCGCCTGGCGCGGTTATGCGGCGCCCGGTGTCGAAGCCGCCTACCGCCGCGCGCGCGAGCTCTGCCAGCTCATGGGCGACGTCGCGGAGCTCTTCCCCGTGATCCGCGGGCTCAGCACCTTCTACATCGTCCGCACCAATCTCGAAAAAGCCCACGAACTGGCGCTGCAGTGCGTGCGCCTGGGCGAGGAGACCGGCCGCCCCGACCATCAGGTCGAGGCGTACACGGCGCTCGGCTATGTCATCTACTACTTCGGCCACCTCGACAAGGCGGTGGAGCTGCTGTCGAAGGCCGTGGAGATCTACCGCAACAACGCCGGCGAGACGCTGCAGTATCCGTCCGCGCAGGACCCCTGCATCGCCAGCCTGTGCCTGCTCTCGCACGCGCATTGTCTCCAGGGACGGTTCGCGCAGGCCCGCACCACCGCGCAGGAAGCCCTGGACCTCGCCGCCCGCCTCGGCCGACCCTTCGAGGCCGCCTATGCGCGCGGGTACACGGCCATGCTGGAGAATCTGCTCGGCAATCCGCAGACCGCGCTCGAACACGCGCAGCAGTGCCTCGGCATCTCGCAGGAACGCGGCTTCATGATCTGGCTGGGCGTCGGCACCATCCAGCTCTGCTGCGCGATGACCGCCATGGGCAACGCCACCGGCGCCGCCGACATGCTGGAGAACACCTTCGCCGCGTGGCTCGCGGGCGGCGCCAAGCTCTCGACGCCGTTCTGCAAGGCGTGGATCGCCCGCACGAGACTCGCCCTCGACCGCAAGGACGGCGCGCTCGAAGCCGTGGACGAAGGGCTCGCGGCTTCGGGTGAATCCGGCGAGCGCTACATGGACGCCGATCTCCTTCGCGTACGGGCGGATGTGCTCGCCGCCAGGGGCGACGTCACCGATGCCACCCGCGAACTCACCCGCGCCGTCGAGATTGCCGAGCAGCAGGGCGCCAAATTGCTCGCGCTGCGCGCCGCGCTCGCTCTCTACCGGCTCACAGGTACCGACGAAGATCGCGCGCGCCTCGAGCGTCTGCATGCCGCGCTGACCGACTCGGCCGAACTCTGTCCCGACGTGGCCCTCGCCGCCCAGGCGCTGGAGCGCGTGCCGGTCGCCTGATCGTTACGAAATCCCTTCCTTCGCCCGCACCGGAACAACGCCGCGCGGGCGAAGGTAGTGCGGGCGCTCCGCCGCCTGCATGCCCCATATTCGATCGGCATCTCCCAAGCTTCTGATTCCCCTCGATCGGCGACGCACCGTTAGCGCGCTTGCCGATGGCATCGCCATTGCGGTCTTCGCTCGCGCGCGGGCTCATCCGGCACGCGCGACGACCTTCAAAAGAACAGGAGCTGAAGCCGTGAGAGAGAAACCCGACGCGACGCACGACGCTGACCACGTCCATGGACCCGACTGCTGCCACCACGATCACGCACCGGTGGACACCACCCAGGCGCTGCCCGATCTGGCCGAAGCCAAACGCACTGCCGACCCCGCGCGCCGGGGCTTTCTGCGCGGCGGCATGATGGTGGGCGCCACCACGGCGCTCGGCGGTCTCGGCGCCGCCTCGCTGTCCCACGCGGACACGGGCCTGAAGCGCAGCACCCTCAGCCACTATCACATCCCCGCCTCCGACAAGACGGTGCACTGGGGCTACTTCAGCAAGAACCTGAAGCCGGTCGTCGAGGTGGAATCCGGCGACTTCGTCACCATCGAGACGCTAACGCACCACGCCAACGACGACTTCGAGCGGATGATCAAGGGCGACCCCGGTGCAGAGAGCGTCTACTACTGGGACAAGAAGCGCAAAGGCGTGGACCGCCGCGGCGCGGGCCCGATGGACGCCTCGCTGTTCGGGCGCGGGGCCGGTGAAGGTCTGGGCGTGCACATCTGCACGGGGCCCGTGTCGATCAAGGGCGCGATGCCGGGCGACATCATCGAGGTGCGCATTCTCGATGTGACGCCGCGTCCGTCCGCCAACCCCAAGTATCCGGGCAAGGCCTTCGGCAGCAACGCCGCGGCGTGGTGGGGTTTCCACTTCAAGGACCAGATCGAGGAACCCAAGGGCCGCGAAGTCATCACCATCTACGAAGTCGACGCCTCCGGCGAGCGCAACTGGGCGAAGGCGCTCTACAACTTCAAGTGGACACCGCAGACCGACCCGTTCGGCGTGGTGCACAAGATCATCGACTACCCCGGCGTCCCCGTGGACCACAGCACCGTGAAGGAGAACTGGGGCATTCTCAAGAACGTGCGCGTGCCGATCCGCCCGCACTTCGGGGTGATGGGCCTGGCACCGGCCGAGGCCGACATGGTCGACTCCATCCCGCCCAGCTACACGGGCGGCAATATCGACGACTGGCGTGTCGGCAAGGGCGCGACGATGTACTACCCCGTGGCCGTGCCGGGCGGACTGCTATCCGTAGGCGACCCCCATGCGTCGCAAGGCGATTCGGAACTCTGCGGCACCGCCATCGAGTGCTCGCTCACCGGCACCTTCCAGGTCATTCTTCACAAGAAGGAGAGCCTGGGCGGCACACCGCTGGAGAACCTCGACTACCCGCTGCTGGAAACCCAGGACGAATTCGTGATCCACGGGTTCAGCTTCCCCAACTACCTGGCCGACCTCGGCGCGAAGGCGCAGTCGGACATCTACTCGAAGTCCTCCACCGACCTCGCGCTGCGCGATGCCTTCCGCAAGATGCGCCACTTCCTCATGACCACCCAGGGACTGTCCGAAGACGAGGCCGTGTCGCTGATGTCGATCGCGGTGGACTTCGGCGTGACCCAGGTCGTGGACGGCAACTGGGGCATGCACGCGGTGGTGAAGAAGAGTCTGTTCAGCGCAGGGGAGTAATCCCTCGTACCCCGGACGAGGGCCGCAAGGCCGACTCCGGGGAGTTGCGGCACCCGCATCCGCGCACGTCGATTCCCGGAGTCGCGGCCTCCGCCGCTCGTCCGGGCTACGGCGCGACGCGGCAAGTCATCCCGAACGAAGGCGGAGTCCGCGTAGCCCGGACGAGGGCCGCAAGGCCCGACTCCGGGGCGTTCCCGGCATCCGGGTCCACGCCCAACCATCCCCGGAGTCGCGGCTTCCGCCGCTCGTCCGGGCTACGGCGCGACGCGGCAAGTCATCCCGAACGAAGTCGGAGTCCGCGTAGCCCGGACGAGGGCCGCGAGGCCCGACTCCGGGGCATTCTCGGCACCCGCGTCCACGCACGTCCATCCCCGGAGTCGCGGCTTCCGCCGCTCGTCCGGGCTACGACGCGACGCGGCAAGTCATCCCGAACGAAGTCGGGGTCCGCGTAGCCCGGACGAGGCCGCGAGGCCGACTCCGGGGCGTTCTCGATATCCGCGTCCGTGCTCATCCGCCCGATTCCGCGTCCCGCTGGGCCTGCAACCACGCGTCATCCATCGGAAGCTTCTTCGCGAGGGTCGAGCCCGGCTCCACGACTCGCCAGAACGGTGTCACCGCGTCGAGTCCTTCGCCCGCGGAGAGGTCCTCCCACGCGGCCTCGGCCACCATGCGCAGGAAGATGGCGGTGGAGACCGGACACATGGCATCGCACTCGTTGCGGCGGGCGAGTTCCCGCCGCAGGCGCTGGATCGTGCGCGTCTCGCCGCGCGGGATCCGCTTCACGTATTCATCGACGATCTGCGGCGTGCCGACGAACAGCATCGACCCGGCGGGCACCCCGGCAAAGTCGGTATCGAGCCGGACCCGCTTCGGCGACTTCTTCGCCGCGACCTTTTCCTTCCAGGACTTTCCTGGCGCCTTGGACCCCATCGCAACCCTCCGACGACATGCACGACAGAGATGCTAGTGCGTCTTACGGACGGCGCGAATAATCCCCGAAAAACCGTCGATGCAACAGAGCGTTATGGCCTTCGGAGTCACGCACGTGGGTTTCATGAGGAAGGTTGAGGCGTCGATCGCAGGGACACCGCCCCCGGAGTCGCGGCTTCCGCCGCTCGTCCGGGCTACGGACGACGCCGCGAATCATCCCGGAGCCCGCGTAGCCCGGACGAGGGCCGCAGGGCCCGACTCCGGGGACCCGACTCCACTTCAGGCCAGCCCCTCCGCCTTGAGCGCCTCGACGACCTTCGGCCGTGCCGCGATGCGCCCGAGGTAAGCCTCCAGATTCGGGAACGACGCAAGACTCATCGACAGCAATCGCGACCAGCCCACGACGGTGAACGCATAGGCGTCCGCCACCGAGAACTTCCCGGTCAACGTCTCACTCTTCGCAAGTCGCGCATCCAGATCGGCGAATCGGCGATTGAGCGCCGCGATCGTCGTTTCCTTCACCGACGCTGGTGTATCGCTCCGCCACAGAGGGCTGAAGCCCTTGTGGATCTCGGTCGCGATGAACGCCAGCCAGCCGACGGTCTCCAGGCGCTCGCGTGTTCCGGCGCGCGGCAGCAGCGCACCGGTCGGGTCGAGATCCCCCACGTACTGCAGCAGCGCGCTCGCTTCCGTATGGCGGCTGCCGTCATCGAGCTCCAGCAGCGGCACATAGCCGCACGGGGAGATGGTGTAGTAGTCGGTGCCGTCGGCGAGTTTGTGAGTCGCGAGATCCACCAGCACGAGATCCACGGGAATGCCGGCTTCACGCAAAGCGATATGGACGGCCATCGAGCAGGCGCCGGGGGAGTAGTAAAGCTTCATGGTCGTTCTCCAGGGAAAGGTCTTGGTCAGGCCATCACCGCACGTGTCGGTGCGGTGCGCGTCGAATCTGCCGGGACGAATCGGTCGCTGGTGCGCAGCGCGAGGGCGCCGTCACCGGCCAGCCACAGCGCCAGCGAAGCAACCGTCAGAAACACAGGGTACTCCCAGCCGCCGCCGGCGTTCGTGTGCAACCACCCATTGGGCATATGTACCCAGGCCGCAGCCAGCATGACCGGCGCGAGCGCTAGGGACACCTGCCTCGGGTAGACACCGAATACGAGCGCAATGCCGCCGAGCAGTTCCACCGCAAACACGGGATAGGCGAGAACGCCGGGAATGCCCACGGACGCGAAGAACTGCGCGGTGCCGGGCAGGGTGAAGACGAACAGCTTGAGCAGGGCGTGCGCAATCCACATCACGCCGAGGGAGACGCGCAGCAGGGTGAGACCATAGTCACGGGAGGAAGCGTTCATGGAGAGACTCCGTTGTGTCAGGGACGGTGCCACTCTATTCTTGCGACATCGCAATGAAAATCAGCGCGGGAGCAACCGATGATTGCGAAAACGCAATACAGCCTCGAGGCGTCCGATCTGGCAGTCGTTCTCGCCGTCTCCCGGGGCGGCACGCTGGCCAAGGCGGGCGAGCGCCTGAAGCTGGACGCCTCCACGGTGTTCAGGTCCATGCAGCGAATCGAGAAGGCGCTGGGGCAGACACTCTTCGAGCGCTCGCGGCGCGGCTACGCTCCCACGGCGCTCGCTCAGGATCTCTGCACCCACGCGGAGCAGGTGGAAGCGGCGCTGGAGGCCGCCCGTGCCGAAGTGCAGCAGCGTGCGGGGGCGGTGAGCGGCACCGTGCGCATCACCACGACGGATACGCTGCTCCACGGATTCCTTTTCCCCGTGCTGCCGGGCCTGGCCGCGCAGCACCCGCAGCTGCAACTCGAACTGGTCGCGACAAACGAGTTCGCGAGCCTGGCGCGCCGCGACGCGGACATCGCCGTGCGCGCCACGACCAAGCCACCGCCGCATCTCGTCGGGCGGCCGCTGCGGTCCCTGCACTTCGCCATCTACGCGCCCCGACGCTACCGCGGACGTACGCTGGACGACGTTCTCGCCGACGGGCTGGACTGGATCGCGATCGACGACCACGTGCCCGAGCACGCGTCCGTGCGCTGGCGCCAGCGGCGCGCCCCGAAAGTGGTCCCGCGATATCAGGTGAACACGATCAGCGCCGTGTGCGAGGGCATCGGCGCCGGTCTCGGGGTCGGCGTCGCCCCCACATTCCTCGCGGAACACCGCAAGGACATGAAGCGCCTGGGCGACACGATCCCGGAGTGCGACAGCCAGCTATGGCTGCTCACCCACCCCGAATCGCGGCACGTGCGGAGGATCGCGGTGGTGGCGTCGTATCTTGCAGAAGAGCTGGCGGCGACTTCGTAGCCCGGACGAGGGCCGAAGGGCCCGACCCCGGGGGGCGCGATCGCAATCGGCGCACCCCACAAAACGTTCCCCGGAGTCGCGGCGTTCGCCGCTCGTCCGGGCTACGCGTGGAATCGACGGCCGGGCGAGGTCGAACGACCCGACAACGGGACATGATTGGGAAGAGGGAGAGCTACAGCCGCCGCGGAGTCGCCATGCCGACGAGGTCACGGATTGTGCGTAGCCCAATGGGATGGACTCCTCCCCCCTGAGCGGCATCGAGTGCCAGACTGGGAGGCGTTGAACTTCCGGTCAAACGAGAGAGGAGGAG